>Ga0194055_10000030_pt1 | contig 92264 bp, 82 predicted proteins | sample SepL449m_MetaG_FD_155482 | JGI IMG/M metagenome (GOLD analysis project Ga0194055, IMG submission 155482) | Anoxic zone freshwater microbial communities from boreal shield lake in IISD Experimental Lakes Area, Ontario, Canada - Sep2016-L442-9m | ecosystem: Environmental > Aquatic > Freshwater >... | reverse complement strand
TGGAACTCAGCGTAACCTAGCAAATACAGTTAATGGAGATAAAATTGCCTACAATTTACTCGATGGTAGTGCTGCTTGGGGTACCAATGCAAACAGCGCTGCTAAATCAGTAACTGGTACTGGTACTGCCCAATCTGCCGCTGTTACAGTAGTAATTCCCAAAGGTCAAAACCCATCATTTGCTAGCGGTTCAAGCTACGCTGATACCATCACTGCCAACTTGCTTTACTAATTCAATTCCTAATGGCTGGTTGTTTGGGGTAAAAAAGAGTTTTACCCCTTTTTTTTTCTGGCTGTAGCCGGATTTATCATGACTAACAAAATTTCCCTGCGCTACTTTTGGTTATCTTTTGCCTCTATTGGCACTGTGTTGAGTTTGGATCCTTGCGCTTTTGCTGGTAATACTGAAGTTAAAGGGAATATGTCAATTACTACCAGCGTAATTGCCAACTGCAAAGCTTCAATCGTCGGTAATATCAATGTGAATTTTACTGGCTATGATGGAGTCGGAGCTAATACAAGTACTGGTTCTGACTTGATCAATAGCAGTAGCGCCTCAATTGGCTTTACATGCTCTAAAGATCTATCTGTTAGTATCGAGCTTGGCTATGGTAATAATGCAAATGGTACTCAGCGCTACCTAGCCAACACATTTAATGGAGACAAGATTTTATATAATATCAAAACTCCTAATGGGGCTGATTGGGGTGATGTTGCCAACAACAGCGCTTTAACAGTAGTCAGCAATGGTACTAATCAAGCTACTAATATTACTATAGTAGTTCCCAAAGGTCAAAATCCATCCTTTGCCAATGGTTCTGCTTACTCAGATACAATTACTGCCAGTATGTCCTACTAGGAATTAATGTCTCTTTTTCTGTTAAAATTTCCGTGAATATTCTCTAATAGGTATCTCAGGTGATCTATTTGAAACGTGCTTTGTTAGCTCCAATTTATCTAGGTTTAGCCCTTTTGTCTTTCAGCTCTCCTGTGCTAGCTGAGGATTTCAGTGTCAGCCCTACTCAAATCAATCTTGACTACAGCCCTTCTGGTAAAGCTCCTAATACTGTTTTAACTATCCGCAATATTAGTAATAAAACTATTAAGTTTCAACTCAGTGGTGGGATTTGGAGCCAAACATCCAAGGAAAAGATGCAAATCACCCCTTCTGATGATCTGATTTTATTTCCCCAGGTTCTTACTTTAGGTCCTGGTGAATCAGGAGAAGCCCGTGTCGGGTTGACCAACGATGAGACAATCAACGCCGAGAAAAGCTATCGCATAGTTGTTGAACAACTGCCAGAGGCCCAAACTCAAAAAGCTGCCAGTAAATCTTTTCAGATTATTGTCTTAACCAAGTTCAGCATTCCCATATTTTTAAAGCCCCAGAATACAACAGCTCAGGCAACTGTTCAAAATATGATCAACCAAAAGGGGCATTTGTCTTTTGAGCTAGCTAATAAAGGAACAGCTCATTATTTAGCCAGAGAATTGACCGTTAAAGGTTTAAACTCTCAAGGGGCTAATGTCTTTCAAAAAAGAACAGACGGATGGTATGTTTTAGCCGGCGCGACTCAAGACTATGGCTTAGATCTTCCCCAAGAAAAATGCAAAGAAGTTAGTAGCTTGGTGCTTGATGTCAAAACCCTAGATAACAATTTTTCCCAGACTCTCTCTACTCCAGGCGGTATCTGTAAATAAATACAAGAGAATTTTAACAAAAACTCTCTTGCTGAACCATCTTGGTATATATGTATTTGGCAAAGCCAAGTTTCATTTCTTTGCTGGGAATTTTCTTGTTCCCAGCTTTAGCTTTGGCGCAAACACAACCACAGAGAACATTTCTCAAGCTGATTGTCAACCAAGTTGAAATAGATCAAGTAGTTGCAGTTGTAGAAGATCAAAATGTATTTATCAGAACTATAGATCTTAAAAATGCTGGGATTAAAAACTTTACCGGTGAGAGCAAAAAAATCAAAGGGCAAGAGTTTACCTCACTTAAATCTCTTGCTAGCTTTTTAACCTACAAGTTAAATTCCAAGAATTTGAGTCTTGAATTGACAGTTACCCCGGATCATCTCGATTCATCTTCAGATATAGATCTAAGTAGTAGCGCTCCCAAAGGGGTGATCTATAGCCAAGATACCAGTTTTTTCTTCAACTATGGATTTAGTTCTACTAATTTGAGTCAGTATAACGTAGCCGGAGAGTTGGGACTGAGCATAGGCGATAGTCTACTCTACAGTTTAGTTAACTACAACTCGGATGGCCAAATCTTAAGGGGTTTGACCTCTTTTACAATTGACCAAATCTCTAGTGTCAGTCAGCTCATTGTAGGTGATATCTACCCTGTTAGTGACCAGTTTGGCAGCGCTCCAATGATTGGAGGGATAGCCTATCGTTCTAATTATGCCCTCAATCCCTATTTGCCCAGAACTCCCTTTTGGGATTTTTCAACTCCTGTAGCTTCACCTTCAACAGCAGAGATCTATGTCAATGGACAATTGGTGCAAAAACTGCAGGTTCAGCCTGGTCAATTTAACTTGCAAAATTTGCTACTACCTCTGCAAAGCAGCAATTCGCAAATCATTCTCAAAGACAACTTTGGCAGAACTACTACCTATGATCATACTATTTTTGTCAGTAATAATTATTTGCGTCCAGGCCAGAGTGAATTTTTCTATGGTTTGGGTTTTTTGCGCAATAATCTCAATACAGAAAACTTCAGCTATGGCACTTTTGCTCTTTTGGGTACGCAGCGCTGGGGACTTTCCGATAGCACCTCGATTGGCTATAGGTTTGAGGCTACTGAAAGCCTTCTCAGTGGTGGATTTTCCTTCACCAATGATTTTTCTTTTGGCAGCTTAGCCCTAGGCGGGGCAATTAGTAATTCACTGGGTAAGTTTGGCCATGCTGAGGCGATTTCTTTTAGTACATCAAGTCGCATTGGCAGTTTAGGTGTTGCTGCTAAACTTGTCAGTCCTGAATATGCCAATATTCTTCTAGCTCCTCAAAGCAGTAGAGACTCTTTTGAATTTAACGCCAGAGCAAGTATAGCTCTTGGTCCTAGAATCACTCTCAATGCCACTTACTCCAGCGCCGATAGCTACGTTCTTTTGTTACCTAGTGGTCTAGGAGTAGTAAATCTCAATAAAGGAGGCACCTCTACTAGCTATGGACTTTCTTTAGCTATAGCCGTGGATCAGAGTACCACAATGAACATTTCAGCTACACGCATCATTTCTCCTATTAGTAGTCCAAGCAATACCATTTTCTTGGGCATCAATAAAAGTATAGGCAGTGATCTTTCTGCCTCAGTTTCTTTTAATAGTTTAGATGGACAGCTCTCTAGCGTAGCCCAGCTACAAAAAACTCTACCTACAAGTACCGGCTTTGGTTACAATCTGCAATTGCAGGCAGATGCTCAAAAGCTCGGTTCTTTAAACAGTATTCAATATCAATCACCAATTGGTCTATATGATTTGAGCCTAGATCGTAGTGGAGATCAAAATACAATTAGCTTGAATATATCTGGCGGTGTTCTATTTATTGACAATAAGGTGTTTTTGACCAAGGTACTCTCAAGCAGTTTTGCCCTTATAGAAGTTCCAGGAGTTTCTGGCGTAAGGGGTTACTCTAGTAACCAGCTATATGGAACAACTAATAATAATGGAGATCTTATCTTGCCGAATCTCTCACCATACTATGCCAATCCAATAGCTATCAATGCCAGTGATATTCCGCTAGACTATACAATCGATAAAACCCGACTATTGATAGCCCCACCCAATAGAGGTGGCGCTGTGGTTCGCTTTAATGCCAAAAAATTTCAAGCAATCAGAGGTAGCTTGAAGGTTGACAAACAGGGGAAAATGCTCACTCCGACTTATGGAGAATTTTCTGTTCAAGTTGGCAGTGATTCGGTTGTGACTACATTGGGACCAGATGGACAATTTTATTTAGAAAATATAGGCCCTGGCAGCTACAAGGCTAAGATTGATTTTCCCGAAGGTATTTGCAATTTTGATCTAGTTGTGCCAACTTCTAAAAAGCCAATTACCAAATTGGGAACTCTCACCTGTAAAATGCAATGAAACAGAAAAAGTACTATAACTTGCTTTTAACTTTAGTCGCAATAGCTTTAGGCAGTCCTGCTTTGGCTTCAAGTAGCTGTCGCATTGTCAGTATCGTCAATATGAACTTCTCTTCCTATGATGTCTTTAGTTATATACCCAATGATTCTCTAGGAAGCATCACTCTCAATTGTTCGGAAGTCCAGACAATCACTATCACTATAGATAAAGGATCTAGTTCTACTTACAATAGCCGGACAATGAGTCAGCTTAACTATATCCTCAACTATAATCTCTACCTAGATGCTTCTAGGGTAACGGTTTGGGGAGATGGCACTGGTGGCAGTTCTCAATATGGACCAGCTAGCATTGCTAATAATGCTAATTTCACGGTCAATATCTATGGCAGAATACCTGCCAGGCAAACCCAGGTTGCAGGTGGTAACTATACTGATTTTGTGAATTTTACAATTATCTACTAGGGCTATTTTTTGCGATGAGCTAGAAACCACCAGAGCTCTAAAGCGATTAAGCCCAAGCCAGCCAGGCTCACAGCTACCCTTACCACAAGGGGCTGTTCCATTTGCTTAAATGCAGATAATAAAATAATAACCATTTAGGTCCTAGGTTGAAATTTGCGCAGACGTAAGGCATTGCTCACGACCGAAACAGAACTAAAAGCCATTGCAGCTCCAGCTATCATTGGATTGAGTAACCAGCCAAAAAAGGGAAACAAGATCCCGGCTGCAATGGGTATACCAGCAATATTGTAAATATAGGCAAAAAAGAGATTTTGACGAATATTGGCCATAGTAGCTTTAGCAAGTTGAATTGCAGTGACAATGCCTTGAAGATCCCCGGAAACCAAGGTGATATCGGCGGCCGAAATGGCAATATCAGTACCACTGCCAATGGCTATACCCACATCAGCTTGAGCTAAAGCTGGCGCATCGTTGATTCCATCACCAACCATGGCCACAATCCTACCTTGGGACTGCAATAATTTAACTTGATTTACTTTATCTTGAGGTTTAACTTGAGAAAGGACATGGAATATCCCAACCTCTCGGGCAATAGATTCTGCGCTAAAGTGGTTATCCCCAGTGAGCATAAAGACCTGCATCCCCATATTTTTGAGAGATTCTACTACAGAATTTGCATTGGGTTTTAACGCATCAGCAATCCCTAGAGCTCCTTGGACTACTTCATCTATGGCTACTAAAACGACTGTTTTTTGGGCAGATTCCCAACTATTTTCATAACTTTCAGAAAAACTAGTATCTATGCCCAGCTCCTTGAGCCAAGCTTTAGTCCCAATGCGCACCAGCTTTTGTCCAACTCTAGCCTGCACACCGCAGCCGGCAATTGCCTTAAAATCCATAGCATCTAATATCTTGATCTGCTGTTTCTTTCCGTAATCTGTGATCGCTTTAGCTAAAGGATGCTCTGATTTGCTCTCGACTGAGACTAATGCTTGTAATAGATCTAGCTCATTAATGTTCGAGATAAAATCAGTCACAGTTGGCTTGCCTTGGGTCAAGGTGCCAGTTTTATCTAAAACTATAGTATTTACCTTTTGGGTTAGCTCTAAGATCTCCCCTCCTTTAATTAAGATGCCATATTCTGCTCCTTTACCAGTGCCAACCATGATAGAAGTTGGAGTAGCCAAACCTAGCGCGCAGGGGCAGGCAATAATCAATACACCAACAGAGGTAATCATTGCTAAAGAAAGATTACCTGTTAGGTCAAACCAGAGTATGAAAGTCAAGATTGCTATGGCAATCACCACTGGGACAAACCACGAGGTAATCCTATCTGCCAATTTTTGAATAGGAGCTTTGGAGCCCTGAGCTTGTTGTACCATAGAAATAATTTGGGCTAAGACTGTATCTTTGCCTACTTGGGTAGCTCTAAATTGAAAACTGCCCATCCCATTGATTGTTGCCCCGATAACTCGATCTCCATTTTGTTTTTTAACAGGTTTACTTTCACCTGTGACCATCGCCTCATCTACTGAAGATGAGCCTTGGGTAACTATTCCATCTACCGGAATACTCTCACCTGGTCTGACTAAAACAATATCCCCGACTGTCACATCAGCTATTTCTATTTCTACTATTTGATCATTGCGAATTACTCTAGATTGCTTAGGTTGTAGGGCATATAGCTTGGCAATAGCCTCTGAAGTCTGTCCTTTAGCTCTACTTTCTAAAAAGCGGCCAAGGAGAATCAAAGTTGTAACTACGGCTGCAACTTCATAATAGAGATGGGTAGTTAGACCTTGGGCGATGAATAAACTTGGAAAAAAAGTGACAAATAGAGAATAGATATAAGCTGCGCCAGTACCTAGGCTAATCAAGGTATCCATTGAAGCGCTGCGGTTTTTCAGGGATTTCCAGCCTCTGAGAAAAAATCCTCCCCCGCACCAAAAAAGAACAATGCTAGTAAGGATTAACTGCAAATAGGGTTGAGCTAGCCAATTGGGTCCTATATCCATGCCAAGCATCATTGGCACAGAGCCAAGCAGCAAAAATACACTAGCTATTACAGCAACTATAATCTTTAGATATTGGTCTCTATCTTGCTCATATGTCTGCTCAATTGGAAGATCATCCAAAAGATAGCCATGATAACCAGCTTTTTCGATGGCCAGCTGGATAGTAGCAAAATCAGTTTTTCGGCCATCATAGAAAACATTAGCCTGCTGGGCGCCAAAATTGACCTGGCATTGCTCTACCCCGGGAACTTGAGAGATTGCCCTTTCTATATTGCCCGCGCAGGCAGCGCAGCTCATACCAGTAAGTTTTAGATTTATAGTATCCATCGATTTAGCCAAGAAATTTGAGAGAGGATTTAAAAGTCAGTCCCTGAACAAGAATCGAAAATAGTACAACAATATAGGTGATGGGCAAAATTATAGCCTTTTCAGGGCCAGCAGGGAGAGATAGTGCCATGGCAATAGATAAGCCACCCCTGAGCCCGCCCCAGGTAAAAAGAGTAATCATCTTCCAATCAAAACGAAGTAAACCAGAGGGTATACCAACACTGATAATCCGTCCTAACAAAACCGCTACTATAGCAAAAATACCCAAGGTGATATAACGAGTTGAAAGGGATATGACCAGTATTTCCAAGCCAATCATTATAAAAAGTACAGCGTTGAGAATCTCATCTAATAATTCCCAAAATTCATCTAGATGAGATTTGGTCTCAAGGTCTATACCTAAATTGCGCCCCCTGTTACCCAGAATAAGCCCAGCTACTACTACACAAATTGGAGCTGAACAATTGAGAGATTCGGCCAGGACATAGCCGCCAGTAACTAAAGAGAGAGTCAGAAGAATTTCCACTGTATAGGAATCAATCGAGCGCAGTAATAAGTAGGTAATCCATCCCAAACAAATCCCGACAATTGCCCCTCCTAAGGCCTGTCGAATCAACAAAGCTATCACTAAAGTAGGGTCTATCGGTTGGGTACCATCGGCTAGTCCCAAAATCGTAATAAAGGCAACAACCCCAATCCCATCATTAAAAAGACTCTCAGCCCCAATTTTGACATAGAGTCTGCGAGGAAGACCAGATTGCTTGAGAATAGAGAGAACTGCAATAGGATCAGTTGGCGAAATTAACGCGCCAAATAAAAGAGCGTAGAAATAAGGCAATTTCAAAGAGAGCATTCCAGCTACAAGCCAGACTAGGGTTCCTGTGACAAATGTAGCTATCACCACACCAGAAATTGCTAATATTCCCACTGCCCATTTGACACTTTTTAGCTCGTCTATATTGATCTGCAGGGCGCCGGCAAAGAGCAAAAATGAGAGCATTCCATGTAAAAGAACCTCGGAAAGATCAATGCTGTCAATAAAAGTAATATAGCCACTCAAATCCAACCAGCCCAATTTGTTCAAAAGCATTGCCAGTAAAGACAACGCAAAAGAAAAAGCCATCAGCCCAATAGTAGGCGGAAACTTGACAAACCTATGGTTCAAGTAGCCGCCAATGGCAGTCAGAGTCAAAAGCCAAGCAATGATTTCAAAGCTGGTCATATTATTTTATTATTGTGGCTCCCAAACAAGAGCGCACTAGAATGCTAACGAAACATACTACTAACTGAGGTTTCTTCATGGATACGCCAGATAGCTTCTCCTAGAAGGTTGGCAACAGAAAGTACGGTCAATTGTTTAAAACGGTCTTCTTCTTCTATGGGAATTGTATTGGTAACAATCACCTCTTCTAGGTCGCCGCCGCTGAGTCTTTCTATAGCTGGATGGGAAAAGACCGCATGAGTAGCACAGGCATAGACTTCCTTGGCGCCATTTTCTTTGAGCAAGCGGGCACCGGCAACTATGGTTCCTGCGGTATCAATCATGTCATCAACCAATATTGCGGTTTTGCCCTTGACATCTCCTATGAGATTGACTACTTCTGCTACATTATGGCTTTGACGACGCTTATCAATTATCGCCAGAGGAGCATCATGTAGTTTCTTGGCAAAAGCCCTGGCTCTAGCTACCCCGCCAACATCAGGTGAGACAATCACCATATCAGAGAGATCTTTTTCTAGTAGATAGTTGATTAGAACTGGTGAGCCGTAAACATGGTCTAGGGGAATATCAAAATATCCCTGAATCTGTGATGAATGCAGATCCATTGCCAAAATTCTATCTGCCCCAGCTTGAGTTAGAAGATTAGCGGCTAACTTGGCTGTGATAGACTCTCTGCCTGCAGTTTTTCTATCAGCTCTGGCGTAGCAGTAATAGGGAATAACTGCTGTGATTTGTCTAGCAGAGGCGCGACGGCAGGCATCAATCATGATCAACAGCTCCATAAAGCTGTCATTGACAGGCTTACTACCTGGCTGGATTAAATAGATATCAGAACCGCGAATCGATTCTTGGATCTGTACGTACTGCTCGCCATCAGCAAAACGCTTGCGAACCATTGGACCTAGATCCACCCCGAGATAACGAGCTACTTCTCGCGATAGAGGAACATTGGCAGATCCAGAAAAAATGCGAAGACGATTGCTATCAGAAACAGACTGAAGCATCGAATGCAGTGTTAAGGCAACAGTATTGTTCACAGGCAGCTCATTCCCCTCAATTGTGGCAGACCTTATAATATGTAAATTTTGCAAGATTGAACCATTATAATCATATCTAATTGCTCATAAAATATTTGATCACTTAGCTAAAGACTTTCTTAATTTTCATGAATCGAGCAATACTGGTCAGTGGAATCAATACTGAAATTGGAAAAACCAAGCTTATCACAGCTTTAGCCGCATATTGGCTCAAGTACAACGCTCATAGGGAAATAGCACTAATTAAATTAGTTCAAACAGGGCATGGTGATCTTGAACATTATCAAGCCTTATTTAAAGATCAGCTATTTACTATTCTCTCTCCTTTGATCTTTGATGCGCCTCTAGCTCCCCCTTTGGCGGCAGCTTTAGAGGGTAAAAGTATTGATCTTGGGTATCTTTGGCAAGTCTTCTCTCATCAAAGAGAAACTAAGGCTCTGGTCCTAGCTGAAGGAAGTGGAGGACTAGGTTCACCAATCACCCAAGAACTGGTTTTTGCAGATCTAGCTGCTAGCTGGAATCTGGCAACTATTCTCGTAGCACCAGTTCAACTAGGAGTCATTGCCCAAATTGTAGCTAATGTGGCACTTGCTCGTCAAAAGGGAGTAAATATTCTTGGTATTGTTCTCAATTGTCAATCACACCTAAGCCAGCAGCAAATAGACAACTGGGCTCCCAGAGATTTGATTGTGCAATTGACTCAAACTCCTGTTATTGGCTATTTTCCCTACCTTGAAGGAGATGATCTAGATCTTCTAGTCCAAGCTGCAGCAAACCTGGATCTAGAATATATTTTTTAACGGGCTTGGAGGGATTCGAACCCCCGACCTCATGGTCCGTAGCCACGCACTCTATCCACTAAGCTACAAGCCCTTGTTATTCAACTTAACAAGTATAACACAATCTCAATTTATCATGCAAGAAAAAAAAGAACTCACTCATCTAAATTCCCAAGGACTAGCGAATATGGTTGATGTCTCGGCTAAGGCTGTAACCCTTAGGGAAGCTAAAGCCAGGGGATATATCAAGATGGATCAAGATACATTTGCAGCAATTCAAGCTGGCAATCTACCTAAAGGTGATGTCTTATCTACCGCTCGCCTAGCTGGAATTATGGCTGCTAAACAAACCTCCCAACTGATTCCCCTTTGCCATCCTCTACCTCTACATAAAGTAGAAGTCAATATCACTCCAGTTGCTAATTTACCTGGGTATCAAATTGAAGCAACTGTTGTTACTAAAGCTGAAACTGGGGTGGAGATGGAAGCTTTGGCGTCAGTTTCAATATGCGCACTAACTCTTTATGATATGGCTAAAGCGCTAGAGCATGGTATGGAGATCCAATCTATCCATTTAGTTAGTAAAACTGGTGGCAAGTCAGATTATCACAGGCTACAAAATACTTAACAATATATTTCTTCATAATTTGTTTCTAACCAAAGAATTATTTATAAAATTTAAGGGAAAAAAACTATACAACACAAGTCTAAATGCACTTAAAGTATACAGGCTTGAGCATCCTTTTACTTGCTAGCTCAATTTCTCTTGCCCCTGCGGTTAATGCGCAGAATTTTGGACGTCCTACTAATGTCAATGGTCAGATGAGTCTGGCTTTTAAAGCTAATCCTCCTCAGCTTTTTGAATTTTCCCCAGAAGATGGCTTGGTTTTGGGTCTTCCTCTATTTTGGGGTTTGAGATATTTGAACAAGAAAAAAGCATTAACCAAGTAAGAATATTTAGTTTTGGTTAAGACAAATCTGCTTGCAGCTATAAAAATGAACAGTTGAAGTATTTTTTATTGGTTTTGAAAACCAGATGAGGCCAATGAGTCTCATCCTACTATCTAAAACCTAGTAAAAGAGCCCCTTGGTAAAAGATAAAGCTACAGATCCAAGCATAAACCAACGAGCTCATTAGAGAAAATATTGTATAACTCCAAGATTTGGATTCAGCTTTCATTGTTACTACTGTAGTTAAGCAGGGAGTATAGAGTAGACAAAAAATACAAAAGCTATATGCCTGTATAGGAGTTATTGTTGCTGCTATATGTTGAGCTACCTCTGCGGCATTGGTTGCATAGATTACAGCCAAAGATCCTACTACTACTTCTTTAGCTACAAAGCCAAAAATCAAGGCTAAAGTCAATTGGGGGGTGATTCCAATCGGCTTCATAATTGGCTGCAACAATAAACCCAATTGTCCACCAAGGGTATCTAACCCTTTAGCCCCAACTGGAAAATTAGTTAAAAACCAGACTCCCATACAGCCAATAATGATATAACCTGTAGCCTTGGAGAGAAAGGCTCTGAGTTCTCCCCAACTTCTAAAAACTACTTGCTTGAAAGTTGGTAAGCGGTAAGGGGGCAATTCCAGCACAAACGGTTCGCTATTTTTAAAGGCTTTGAGCCTACTAAAAATAGCTGCAGCTACAAAGGCGGCTACAAAGCTCAATGCATATAAACTAAAAAGAACAAAAGGCCCTTGCGCTTTAGAAAATATAGCAGCAATAATAAAGACAAAGACTGCCAATCGGGCACTACAGAGCGAGAAGGTAATCACCAACATAGATAATAGCCTCATACTGCGTGAGCGCAGCACTCTAGTACCCATCAAGGCAGGAACATTGCAACCAAAGCCCATCATTTGCATCACGAAAGCTCGCCCATCGAGCCCGACCCTATCCATCAAGGCATCGGTGATATAGGCAGCTCTTGCCAGATATCCACTATCTTCCAAGATGGCCATGGCAATAAAGAAGATAAATATTAATGGTATAAACGAGGCAACTGTTGCTAAACCGTTCCAAAGTCCGTTGATAATAAAATCCTTGATGATTTCTGGCACATGTGAAAGTATTGGCTCGATTACATACTTTAAAATCCAATCACTCAACTGTCCCATCAACTTCTGGGTTGGTAATCCCGCATTCCAGATAATCCAAAACACCCCTAGCATGGATAGAAAAAATAAAGGTATGCCCCATATTGGATGCATCAGCAATTGATCCAGGCGATTAGTAAAGGTCATCTGGATAATTGGGGGCATTTGGACTGATTTGGCTACAAAGTTCTCTAATTGAGATGGGTCTACCCTATGCTCTAAAAGATGCTCGTGCAAGTCAACAACTTGATAGGATTGTTTGTTGTTTTGCAGAGATTGGTTAAGTGCCTCTATTAACCTTTCATAACCTCGGCCGTATTTTGCGCTGATTAACAGGGCAGGCATACCTAAATCTGCATTTAGTTGCTCAAGATTAATAGAAATTCCATAGCGTTTAGCCTCATCTGCCATATTTAGGGCTACAACCGCTGGAATGCCCAAAGCTTTGATTTGCAGTGGTAATAAGATTTGGCGATCTATCTGAGAGGCGTTGATCACCACAACAACTAAGTCAAAGGGAAAACTTTCTAAAAATTTCTGGACAACCTTTTCGTCATCTGAAAAGCCATTAAGATCATAAATGCCAGGCAGGTCTACAAATTCAACTAACTCGCCCTTGATCTTGACATTGGCTCGTAATATATCCACAGTTATGCCTGGCCAGTTGCCAACTGCTGCATTTGCTCCAGTAATTTTATTGAAGAGGGTTGACTTTCCTGTATTGGGCATCCCAATTACAGCTATCCTCTTGAGCGCATTGGCTATTGGGGTGGCATTTGCTCCACTGTGGCATTTCATATTTGATTCTTGATTTAATGCTAATGAGGTTTGATGATCACCAATTTGGCTTCTTGAATGCGAATTGCTATCTCTGTAGTAGCACCGACTCTGACTCCAAGCGGTCCGCCTAGGGCTGCTTTGCGTAACACTCTTACTGTCTTGCCAGGACATACTCCCATTGCCTCTAGTCGATTTTTAAGTCCTTGTCCATGTAATCCGGACTCTACAAACTCAACTGTGGCAAATTGTCCGACTTTTAAATCTGCTAAGGTCATTGCTACTTTTGCTATTTACTTTATAGGCTCATTATTGCATAAAATTCTCAATAGTGCAAGTAAAAAAATATTTTATTAGGGCTAGTCTCCCTAGTTTTTGTAGTGTTATTGGCTATGTCTTTTGCTTTATTTATTGCAAATGATTTGCGCTTGTTGAGTGTTTGAGGATTAAATTTTACCTAAATTGAAGGCTTTATGAGCCGCTTTTAGTGCTTTTGCTCCATGATCTTTGTCTACGACACAGCTAACTTTGATTTCAGAGGTGGCGATCATTTGAATATTGATATTTTCCTGAGCTAAAGAGGCAAAAAAGTCTGCTGCCACACCAGGGCGTTCAACCATGCCAGTGCCTACTATGCTAACTTTGGCTATATTGGGATCTACAATAACCTCACTAAAGCCTGTTTCTTTGAGGGTTAAAGCCGCATTTTCTCCATCTTCTTGGGCTACTGTAAAGGCTATATCTTTGGTCACCTCACCTGCTACTAGGCCCGAGCGCTGGGATTGAATGATCATATCTACGCTGATATTTTTTGCTGCCAGCAGAGCAAAGATTTGAGCGGAAGTTCCTGGCCTGTTTGGTACATTTTTGACTGCAATTTTAGATTGATTGTCATCTAAAGCTACGCCTCTAACCGCTGGAAGCTCCCGGCTATAAGGAATTGTAATTTCTCTATTGCTATAGATTTCAAAAGCATTCATCAGGTTTTCTAAGGCCAATTGGCCATCTCTGGATTTGATGAGGCAGCTGACTTTGATTTCCGAGGTGGAGATCATTTCTATATTGATATTGGAATTAGCCAGCGTCTGAAACATCTTGGCTGCTATTCCTGGCCTGCCAATCATTCCTGCTCCAGATATTGAGATTTTAGCGACATCTTCTTCAATAAGTATCTCTGATCCAAAAACTTGATCCACGCTTAAGGCTTTTGGTAAAGATTGCTTGTTGACTGTAAAGCCAATGTCATTGGTGTTGCCCTCGTGGATAGATTGAATGATTAGATCCACATTGACTTGCTGATCTGCCAAGGCTCTAAACAACTTAGCTGCTACTCCTGGAGAATCGGGAATATGCAAAAGTGCTAATTTCGTTTGGTCTGTTTCGAGTTCTACTGCATCTACCGCTTTGGTGATTTCCAAGCCAATTAAAGATCTTGTTCCTACTGGACTAGATATCACTTTAGTACCTGGATCCTCGCTCCAGCTAGAGCGAACAACTAGAGGAATACCATAGTTGCGAGCAATTTCTACAGCTCTAGGGTGTAGTACTTTGGCTCCTAGGCTAGCTAGCTCTAGCATTTCATCAGAAGTAATTTCACTTAAAAGAGTTGCCTCTTCTACTAAACGTGGATCTGTCGTTAAAATTCCCGGAACATCAGTATAAATCTCACAAAGATCTGCGCCCAAGGCTGCTGCTAGAGCAACTGCCGAAGTATCAGAACCACCGCGCCCTAATGTTGTAATTTCTTCTTGACTAGTTACTCCCTGAAAGCCGGCAACGACAACAACTTTGTTTTGCTGCAAATGTTGTCTAATTTTATCTGTATTGATTTCCAGAATTCGCGCCCTTCCATGTTCTGCTTCGGTTTTGATGCCAACTTGAGCTCCTGTTAGAGATACTGCTCCTTGGCCAAGGGCATCTAGTGCCATAGAAAGAAGAGCTATAGATACCTGCTCGCCAGTTGCCAGCAACATATCCATCTCTCGTTTTGGAGGCTGATCTGTAATCTGCTGGGCTAAGTTTACGAGCTTATCAGTGCTTTTGCCCATGGCTGAAACTACAACCACTACCTGGTTGTTTTGTCCTTTTGATTGGATCACTCGCTGGGCAACAGCTTTAATGCGCTCTACAGTACCAACAGAAGTACCTCCAAATTTCTGAACAATAAGCATGGCTGGGAACTATTTAATTTTAAATTTTTATTTTTGATTTATATAGTACGGCGAGTTGGTCTTAAGTTTAAAAATGGAGCTAGCAGTAGTAATCCTGGAAAGAAGAGAAAAACCAAACCATACATAAAGGTTCTCTCTATTGAGCCGGCGACATACCAGCGTTTATTCAAATAGAAATATAAAGCAGCCGGAAGTACGAGTAGGTAAAGACCCCCCAAAACCACGTAGGCAAGAGCTATTAGGATTAGTTCTGAAGATGGCATAGTCAATCCAAGTAAATATAAAAATAGAGAAAGCTTATCTTCAAAAATTATACTCTATCTGCTCAATCACAGTTCTAGATCGATTTGTCGATCTTTTTGTACTTTTAGAGGAGCTCTGGTTTTTTCCAATTCAGGAAGCGCGACTCTTTCTTTCTGTTTGGGCATGAGCATCGGAAGAGTTTCCGGTTTTTCTAACCAGAAGCTGGCAATTGGCAAGGTGCTTTCAAGATCTTCTAGTAAGCGGGGAATGACCATTACCGCATGAAGTTGACCTATTCTTTCGGCTTCTGCCATACCTGCTTCTATAGCTACGGCTACATTGGCAACTGAGCCTCTGATAATTGCGGTGCAAAGTCCTGCTCCTATTTTTTCATAGGAAGATAGCTGGACATTGGCCGATTTGAGCATGGCATCAGCCGCTCCTACCAAGGCCGGAAATCCTCTGGTTTCTAGTAATCCTATAGAACTGTTGCTCAATTTACTATAGCCTCTTTGTTGCTGGGCGATCTCAACTAAGTGGCTGCCTATGGGAAATACTGCTTCAAGGTTAGGCATCGGTCTGGCGATTACTAATTTAGAAACTAGCTGTCCGAATTGTTCAGCGGTCTTTGCTCCTTCTTCTACTGCTAAACGCACATCGGCAATATTCCCTCTGACAATAGCAGTACAATGTCCGCCTCCAATTTTTTCATATCCTACTAAGGTAACTTCGGCGGACTTGACCATCATATCTGCAGTTCCCACAATCGCGGGAAAGCTGATAGTCGAGACTAGTCCTAGGGCACTATCTGAACGGTGAAATTTTCTCATAAAGAGCTTTGGACCCTAATTGTCTATATCTGTTAGTTTAACTTTTCTTCTTGCTTTATCTTCAAAGGAACTACAATTTCTAAACTATATTTGCGGTTTTGATTGAAGAATTTGGTTTAAATTAGGTAGATTCATAATACTACTATCAGCAGGATTAACCTTAAGGAAATGGTGAACCAACAAAAAACCTGCAATTGTCCAGGTTTGGTAATTTCTTGCCTGTTGTCCTATCCAAATGCCTGTAGGTCCATCAAAATATTCTGCCCACTTCTGTTGTGGCAATCGTTCTAAGAGAACTTGATAAGATTCTTCCAGCAAAAGTTCAAAAGAATCAGAACCATCAATTGATAAATCCCCGTAACGATTTTGATAACGTAAAATAGCCAAGACAAAAAACCAGAGTAAACAAGGCCAATGTCCAGCATTGTGGTAACACCAAGGTAAGTTCTTGCGATCAAAGCCTGTTATCAATCGCCAGTCTTGTGACTCTAAAGGAGGATGACATATCCTTAAAGGCATTTGAGCAAAAAGACTATGACGATTACGAAGAAAAAGAGTAAACAATGAGCGCTGTTGTACTGGACTAATAATATCAAAGATTGCCCCTAGACAATTACCTAAGGTAAAAAACCTGAAATCGGGTCTGCCAGTACGAACATTACCTATTAAATAACCTCCTTGATTTCCTAACCAATCTTGTAACCAATGAGGAATTGTTTCTGTTTGAATATTATATTCATTAGTAATCGATTCCCCATATTGTTCAGTAGGACGACGACGCAGAACTTGAATGGTTTTATTGTTGACCCAATAATGAGTTAATAAATAACGCTTTAATCTTTTTAGCCAAACAGTAGCGTAGTTAAATTGGTGATATTGAAAATCTCTAAAGGCATTCGATTGAGTTGAGTTTTTGTCTTCTAGATCCATTTTAATTAAGGATACTGAGCTGATTAAAGAAGCATATAAGAGAACTTGAATTTCTAAAGGATTGCCCCAGACATCCATTGGACGGTCGATCATAAATGCTCCATCTGGAACATAGAGTGTCGGCGCGTCTCTAAACTGAGGATGTAGGATCAATTCAAGAAATCTTTGTAATCCTATTTGAACTTCTGTTTTGATCGCCCAGGCTTGATCTCCTGTTCGCTGAACATAGAAATAGGCTAGAATTGGCCACCATAATGTGGCATCTACTGAACAAATTCGACCAATCGCTCTTTGTCCATAGTCTGCTATCAATTGATTATTAACATCTATAAAACTAATGGGAAAAATTCCTTTAGTTTGAAATTCTGTACTTTGTAATTGTAAACATATATTCAAAAAATTCTGAACAATTTCGTATTGACCATCAATCAACAAATAAATCATAACAGGTACATTGTCTCTGATAAAAATCTCTCCATAATTCAAGTCTGTTTCTGAATGAACATTTTGAGAAATTCTGGCAATGGCTGCTCTTGCTCCCACAAATTGACCGTCTAGTTTAACTAAAGCCTTTTCGTAAAGTAATGATTTAGCTAAATTTACAATGATTTGTTCTTGGATATAATTTGTTTTTTTCATATCTCTCTATATTTTATGAAATATATAATAGTCACAGACTTAGACAATACTTTGGTTGGAGATGATCAAGCTACAAAAATTCTTAATCAAAAATTAATAGCTAAACGACAGGATTTATATTTAATTTATGCTACTGGCAGATCATATGGTTCGGCAGTTCAATTAATGAATGAAAAACAACTGTTAGAACCTGATTACTGGGTAACAGGAGTGGGTACAGAAATTTATCATCAAAGTCAACGTGATATATTTTGGGAAAATAAAATATCTGAACAATGGAAACCTCAAAATATTATCAGCATAGCGCAATCTTTCAAACAATTATTGCCTCAATCTTTGCAAGAGCAAAACCCTTGGAAAATTAGTTTCTGCCTAGATCAACCCCAAAATTCCAGTATTTTAGAAGAATTAAAGACCCAATTAAATGAATTAGGGCTAGTTTATCAGATGATTTTTAGCAGTAGTCGAGATATTGATATTGTACCCCGTAATGCCAATAAAGGATTAGCAATTACCTATTTAAGAAAGCTTTTAGATATTCAAATTGAATCTACTTTAGTCTTTGGTGATTCTGGTAATGATATTAATTTGTTTGAACAACTCACACTAGGCACTATTGTAGGCAATGCCCAGCCAGAACTAATAGAGTGGTATGAGAAAAATATGCGTCCTAGTCTTTATTGGGCTACTAGATCTTATGCGTGGGGAATTTTAGAAGGATTAGAATATTTTCAGTTACTTAAATAAAGATAAATTGACCAATAATTATCGGTGTTGCCCCCTATTTAGACTATGAATCTATTATGATGGAGCTAGAGCCAAAAGACTATAATTGTTTTTAGTCTAATTTACAATTGCTTTTTAAGCATAGAATTCCATTTGTTATTTAATAATTCATATTTTTTAAGAAATTGATATGCGAATTGCCCAGATAGCCCCTTTATGGGAAAGAGTACCTCCACCTGCCTACGGCGGAATTGAGCTAGTAGTGGGGTTATTAACTGATGAATTAGTAACTAGAGGACATGATGTCACTCTGTTTGCTTCAGGAGATTCTTTAACTTTAGCTAAACTTGAATCCGTTCATCCTCGCGCTCTACGTTTAGACCCTCAGGTCAAAGAATATGGTATCTATGAAATGCTGAACCTGAGTCGAATTTATGAAAGATCAAATGAATTTGACATTATTCACTCCCATATAGGATGCGCAGCTTTACCTTGTGCTCCTTTAGTCACAACGCCAACTATACATACGTTACATGGTGTATTTACGCCTGATAATGAAAAACTTTTCACTCATGCTCGTCATCAGAATTTTGTCAGCATTTCCCAATCACAACGAGAACCAAGGCTCAATTTAAACTACGTTGCAACTGTCTACAATGGAATCGACGTCAATCGCTTCAACTTTTACCCCAAGGCAGATTATTCTCCATATTTAGCTTTTTTGGGTAGGATGTCTCCCGAAAAAGGACCTCATTTAGCCATTGAGATTGCACAACGTTCAGGTTTTCCTTTGAAAATGGCAGGAAAAATTGATCCTATCGATGTTGAATACTTTGAAACCCAAATTAAACCACATATAGATCAAAAGCAGATTCAATTTCTAGGAGAAGCTAATCATGCTCAAAAAAATATTTTAATGGGCAAAGCCTTAGCCACTTTATTCCCCATTACCTGGAGAGAGCCTTTTGGTTTGGTGATGATTGAGTCTATGGCTACAGGAACTCCAGTTATTGCAATGAATTTGGGGGCAGCGCCTGAAATTATCTCTCACGAAAAAAGTGGTTTTCTTTGTAATACCGTAAAAGATTGCTTAGATGCCATTAAGCAGGTTTCTCATTTAAGTCGTTTTGAATGTCGTGAATATGTCCTGATGAATTTTACTGCTGAGCGTTTGACTGATAGCTATGAAGCTGTCTACAAGCAAATTTTATCAGAACATTATTCCAAAAACGGTTTTACAAGTTCAGTAGCCATTAATCAATCAAATAAGACCTAAAAAGTGAGGTTAAAAATTCATATGGCAAATCAAAATAGACAACCAATTGCTTTGATTTCAGTTCATGGAGATCCTACAGCTAGCGTAGGTAGAGAAGAAGCAGGAGGACAGAACGTTTATGTTCGTAATGTGGGTGAAAAATTAGCAAACTTAGGTTGGCAAGTTGATATGTTTACCCGAAAAACCGATTATGATCAGCCAAATATTGTCCAGCATTCTCCTTACTGTAGAACTATTCGTATCAAAGCTGGACCGGAATGTTTTATTCCTAGAGACCAATTATTTGCTTATATGCCAGAATTTCTGAACTCTTTCCAGATTTGGCAAAACAACCAATCAATCATTTATCCACTAATTCATACAAACTATTGGCTTTCGGCATGGATTGGCCTAGAGCTACAAAAACACAGCAAAATTCAGTTAATCCATACTTATCATTCTCTAGGAGTAGTAAAATATAATTCTATTGCCGTCCTTCCGGCTATAGCCAAGATCCGATTAGCTATAGAAAAAGAGATTTTAGAAAATGCTGATTGTGTCGTAGCAACGAGCCCTCAAGAACAAGAGAGTTTAAGAAATTTAATATCATCTCACGGGAATATTGTACTGATTCCTTGTGGAACAGATACAGATAACTTTAATCATATTTCTCAAACAGCAGCAAGATTAAAATTAGGATTTGCAAAATCGGAAAAAATTGTGCTTTATGTTGGCCGTTTCGATCCTCGTAAAGGCATCGAGACCCTGCTTAGAAGTTGCGCGCAAATACTACCAGATTACCGAAAAGATCTCAAATTAATAATTGTAGGAGGCAGTTCAGCTAATCGAGCAGATGGGCAAGAGAGAGAGAGGATTGAAAAAATTTTACAAGAACTCTCTTTAGAGAGACAAACTATCTTTGCCGGACAGATTGGACATCAACAGTTGCCTTTATACTACTGCGCCGCTGATGTTTGCGTTATTCCTAGTCATTATGAGCCCTTTGGATTGGTTGCCATTGAATCAATGGCCTGTGGAACTCCTGTAGTTGCTTCAGATGTTGGCGGATTGAGGTTTACGGTCTTACCAGAAGAGACTGGATTGCTGGTACCACCTAAGGATATAAATGCTTTTTCTCAAGCTATCAAACGAATTCTTAACGATGAGCTATTAGCTGGAAAAATGAGAAAACAAGCTTCAGCTAGCGTTAATAAAAACTTTAGTTGGAAACATATTGGTATTCAATTAAGCGATCTTTATAGACGTACACTGGCACAGTCGATCATGAAAGAACCAATCGTTTACATGCCCGAATTAATTAATGCCAAAGACAATTCAATGTTAGTGATCAGAAAAAAATAGTACTTATTGATATTTATTATGTCAGAACGATTTGAAATTCATGGCAGATCTTATATAGCTGCTGCAGATGTAAATTTACCAGAATGGTCTTGTTTAGTTGGAGAGCGTCCAATACTTACTCTTACTCTTAAAGATGATGATCTTTTTTTAATTACTGATATTCTTGGCAATATTTCTGGAATTGGTTGTTTAGAAGAAGGAATCAAGGGAAGTATGGGACTATTTTGCCGAGATACTAGATTTCTTAGTCGTTTAGAACTTCAGATAGATGGGCACTCGCCAGTATTGCTAAGTAGTACTGCCCATAAAGGTTTTGCCTTAACCGTTTTATGTGCTAACCCTCAGATTGAAAATATCAAGGCTGAGACCATTGGGATTAAACGTGAAATGGTAATCAATGGCGGTCTATTTGAAGAAATACTAATTACTAACTACAATCGCCAATCAGTAGCTTTTACTCTTAGTCTGAGTTTTGATTCAGACTTTATGGATTTATTTGAAGTCAGAGGCCTATCCCGTCCACAGAGGGGTAAATTATTAAGATTTATAGAACCAAAAAATAACAACTTAGAAGATTCTGATCCTTCTTTCCCTAAAGCTAAAGAGATTATTTTGACTTATTTAGGTCTAGATAGTACTGTGATGGAATCTAGAGTTTGTTTTAGCTACCATCAACCAAATGACATACAAGGTAATACTGCCATATGGAACTTCTCATTGGAGCCTCACCAAATTCAAACTATAGGTTATTATCTCCATTTATTTACTAACAACCATCCAACATCTACTATTCCATCCCCTGTAACTTTAATGCAGGCTAATGCAGCTGAACTTCTAGAAGAAAAGAACTGGGCGCAAGAAATCACCAAGATCCGAACTGATAACAAAACTATCAATCAAGTTATTCAGCAAGCAGAACGAGATCTTTATTTACTCAGACAAACTTTTGAAGGAAAAAAAATCCTCACAGCAGGTGTGCCCTGGTTTTCTACTCTCTTTGGTCGTGATTCTATTGTTGCTGCCTCTCAAACACTGATTCTCGAGCCGGCAATCGCTCGCGATACTTTGTACGTACTAGCTCAATATCAAGGTAAAGAAGATAATCATTGGCGAGACGAGGAACCAGGTAAAATTCTCCATGAGATTCGCTTAGGAGAAATGGCCCGTTGCAAGGAAATTCCCCATACCCCTTACTATGGTACGGTTGATGCTACTCCTTTGTGGCTAATGCTTTATGCTGAGTATTATGCTTGGACTGGCGATCAAGAAATCTTGGAAAATTTATGGGGTAAGGCTTTAAATGCCATGAACTGGATTGATCAGCATATGAAAGCTAGTGGTTATCTCTGCTATGAACGTCGCTCCCAAGGAGGTCTATTCAACCAGGGTTGGAAGGATTCGGAGGATTGTATTGTCAATAGTAAGGGACAAGTTGCCAAAGGACCTATAGCTCTTAGTGAAGTTCAGGCTTACGTTTATGCCGCCAAAATTCGCATGGCTGAGCTAGCCCATGTCAAGAAATTACCCAATTTAACAGAGCTATGGCAAAGACAAGCGAGAGATTTAAAAGTTCGTTTCAATCGAGATTTCTGGATGGAGGATCAGGATTTTTGCGCTCTAGCCTTAGATGGAGATGGTAAAACGGTAGACAGTATCACCTCGAATCCCGGCCACTGTCTTGGACTGGGTTTATTAGATCCAGAAAAAGCTAACAATGTGGCAGAAAGATTGCTAGCTAGTGACATGTTTAATGGCTGGGGAATTCGCACATTGAGTAGTACTTCATCTGCATACAATCCAATGGGGTATCATGTCGGTTCGGTCTGGCCTCATGATAATAATTTTATTGCCCTGGGACTACGTTCAATAGGCTTAGTGGAGCAGGCATTAGAAATAGCAGAAGGTTTAATTGATATGACCTTGATGCAACCTTATCAGCGTCCACCAGAGCTCTTTTGTGGTTTTGATCGAATAGAGAACAATTCTCCTATTCAATATCCTGTAGCTTGTTCACCTCAGGCATGGGCAACAGGTACAATTTTTCAATTATTCCAGATGATGCTCAACTTGGTACCTGATGCTCCAAGTAATAATTTACGAATAATTGAACCAACTTTATTAAAGTCAATTAATCATTTATCTATCGAGAATCTAAAGGTTGGTCGAACCATTATGGACCTGGAATTTGAACGTCATGGTACAAGCGTTGCTTGTCGAGTTACCAAAAAACGAGGTAACTTACGTGTCCTTATTGAGGTCTAGATGTTCTCTGGCTTTTTGTAAATAAAATCTGATACATCTCAACCGAATAATCTAGAAAATTGATATGGAGAAGACTTATCTAGCCCATGATTCGCAGCCACTATGTACTTAATGGTTAGAGGCTTTTTTTCAAAATAACAAAAGTTACTGCTTTAACAATAGATTAACCGATTATCTTATCATCACTATTGGCGCCAATCTACCAAGATAGTTGACATTTGAAAGATTCAGGATGATTTCGGTATTTGTTCAGATGTTAAAGTAACAATCTTTCCATCTTGCCAAATAACAATAGATTCTCCTAATTTACGATGTTTTTCTATCGCTTCAGTAATAGCTTTTTTGACACCTTGATCTATTTTTTGATGTAATTCACTAAGTTGATTTTCTGTCATAACAATGTAGTTTCAAAGGCAAAATCTATCTTATGTCTTAAAAGATAGTCTAGTCTTTTTAACATTAGCTTTCCTGCTTGAATAGCAACTGATTCGGGTTTGAAGGGGGAGAGTCCTACTGCTATTTCATCCGCATTAACATATTCATAAACCTTAAGAAAGTAGGGCAATATTTGTTTAGCAGCTGTTGTTTTTCCCGATCCATTGGCACCACTTATTATGTATAAATTAGACACAAATGAAATTAGTTGGTACAAAATAATTAACGTTTGGGCGTCTCAGCATAAGCCTTGTTCTTTCCATTAACCGTTTTTTACAGCCTTTTTCTAGCTTTTTGTCCCCCTGCTGAGGTAAGCTACACAAAAATTAGGGACTGATTGCTTTTGAAGTGTCTCAAACACTTTAACTTCGTAGACCTCGGACAGTTAAATTTTAAGTTTCAACTAAGCTACGATTGTTCTCCTTAGTCTTCTAAGTCAATTGAGTTATATTCTTTAATTAGAGCAATTACCTCTTCTTCGGTATTGCACATGATTTTAGATGTTTTATAATCCTCTTTTTGATCTCGACCACTAATCTCTATCATCCACCCGTTATCATAACGATAAACAGTGAATGCTTACTGTACTGTTATAAATTTGCTTGATTTTGACATCTTAGTTCTCCTTGGTGATGTTTTTGATAAGTTCAATTATAGATCACTGGTAGGCTTATATCAACCTTAAATATAAAACTCCCTTCTAATAGATGTTTCCAACAATTCCGGTTATAAGTCACCAGTAGAGACAAAAAAGCCAATCTACTGTTAAAAAATTTATTACATTTAAAGGCTATCTATCAACATAAGATTGCAAAATACTACACAGATAATCTCTAGTAATGATATTTATTCCCCGCTTTAATTACACCAATTTACTGGTTAATCATCTTGGAAATATCGAGGCCGCTAAGGCGGTTATCGAAATACTACCTTTACCACCAGATACAACTCTGCGTTTGCGTCATGACGCTTTCCAGAGAAGTACCCGCAGCTCCACTCGAATAGAGGGCAATCCACTTGATGACCTAGCTGTCCTCCGTGCTATTTCCACAACAGAGCGAACAGGAAGCGATGCTGAACAAGAAGTACGTAACTATTGGCGTGGACTAGACCGCATAGAGGAATTTGTCGAGGCAAAAATACCCATTAGTGAGGCATTCATTCAAGAACTGCATAGTCTTGTTATAGTACGAAGTCGAGGTAGACGCGGCAGTCGTAGTCAATATCGTACTACTGAATGCCCGGTTGTAGATACGACAACTCGCCAAATTGACTATGCACCTCCCGAGCCAGTTGATGTACCAAAATTGATGCGAGAACTGGTTGAATGGTTATCTTCAAACACAGCACAACAAATGCCTCCCCCTATTCGGGCTGCTATTGTTACCCATCGCTTCTTGAGTATTCATCCATTTGACGATGGCAACGGTCGTACTGGAAGACTATTGGCGACGACAGAACTATGGCGTTCTGGTTACCGAATGCGAGGATTTTTTTCTTTTGAAGAATATTTTAGTTCTGATAGAGAACTTTATTATCAAAACTTACAGATGGGTCTTCCTGTAAATTTCTACGATGGTCGTCACGATCCCGAACATACTCCTTGGATACTTTATTTTGTAAAAACAATGGCACAAGCTGCAATAGAACTTCAACAAAAAGCCACTTCTCTTTATCAAGGGGCAACTCCTGAAAACCCTCCTTGGGAAAGTTTATCTCGTCTACAACAACAAATACTTACTCGACTGATGGCTAGGGTTATTGATAAAGCAGAAAATCCATTCATGATTAATCCAACAGATGTCAGCGAATGGTTCGGGGTTTCTGATAAAACTGCTCGTGAATGGCTTAAAGAATGGCTGCAATCAGGCTTTGTCAATCCTATTTTAAGTGGCTCTGGCCAAAGAGTTCGTAGTTACAACCTATCACAGAAATGGTTAGAGGCTTTTTTTCAAAATAACGGAAGTCAGTTTTTAAAATAACGGAAGTCAAACTCAGGTTTTCTGTTGATAAATTGAGCTTTAATTACATTTTATAAGGGTTTGAGACCTGTCAAGACCAGAAAATAACGGAAGTTACTGCTTTAACAATAAAACCAATTAAATATTTTGTTTACTGCCAAGACACCAATTTTTATACTATTCAAAGTCCCTCGCTCCTTGTGGGATCCGGGACTTAGGGAGAGGGGGCAAATTTCAATCAATTCCGGTTATGAGTCACCAGTAGACTTTTAGTTTTCATTGGTGATGCTTCCAATGAGTTCAATTGTAGATCACCAGTAAACATTTTAAGACCCCATTTTCACATTCACTCCTAGTATTCTCGCATTGGGGTTTCTGGCAAGAGCAACCTTTCTTGCAGTCTCATGATTAGTTGCAATTACTTTTTCAATAAAAGTCTGACCACCTACATACATGTTTACTTAATATTCATGTGCCATTATATTTCCTCCTTTTTTTTATCTGATTCAGTCCAATGTCCAGTGAGACTTTTTAGATTGGTTGACAAATCTTCCAATACTTTCGGATTCGCTAGATCCCTAGAGAAAAAACCATATAATTTTCTCTCTAGTTTCCAACAATTCCGGTTATAAGTCACCGGTAGACCAATTATCATTTATAGTATTACAAAAGATATTTATTTAAATCCGTTATTATCTAAAATTGTTTTAACCTCGTTATGACAATTATTTAATATATCATTATGATTGGTGTTTAAAATGGTTATAGCTTGATTATCAATAATACATTCTCCCTTAGGCGGAGCCGGTGCAAATGGGTCAGAGCTAGCATATATGCAACGAGCCTCAAAGTTAGATCTACTTTTTTTAAATATTTCCCATTCTGAATTTAATTTATTAATAAAAGAGGATTGACAACATAAGTCTATAATTTGTCTAGAGAGAAAAGAGACATCTTCTAGAACGTTAGGAATGGGGCGAAGTAGCCACTCGGGAATCACAGGCGAACCATTTGAAGGAGAAACAATTAAAATAATTAATTTTACTAACTCAGCAGCTTTATATACATCTAAAGCTTCTTGTTCAGCTAAAACTAAGGCTTGTCTTATAACAATACCACCAGCACTATGACCTATCAATGCAATCTTTAAATCATCTTGTTTAAGTCCACAATCCGTATTTCTACATGCTTCTATATATTCCATTTTTATTTGATTAATTTGAATTAATAGTGCTTTAGCGTTAGGAATAAAGTCAAGTTTATTCTCATCTTTTTCCTTTTGGTCAGTTTCAGGTTTAATTTTAGGTATTGTAAAAAGCGCAGTCGAATAATCATAAAAAATGAATTCACATGCAAGAGAGGTTGAATTCAGATGTTTTTTTTAGGGTGTCAAATGTTTTTTCACCACTTGGATTTGGACATGGATCTTTCATTTTTAAATTTTTTGCTAGCTCATTAATAGCTTTAAGAATAACTTTTTCCCATTGCCACCCATGAACAAAAATAATATACTTCGACTTCATTGTTGTTAATTAAAGTATTAGCACAAATAGAATTATACCATTTAAATGAAAAGATTTAAGTCAAATAATTTTAAATTTTAATAATTACTCAACAAGAACTTCACTAAATTTCTTGTTTAAGTTAATTTTCTTTTTTAAATAATATTTAATAAAATTAACTTCTCTTGTTGATTATTCAGGATATACATTAAATTAAGATAAGATCTTAAACCTAAGATTTTTATACAGAAAGCTCCACATTTACATAATTTGTTTCATTTAAATTTGATGAGTTAGAAAAATGCTCTACTACACGTTCAGTCGTCAAAAATATCTCTTTTGGAGCATTGCTACAAGCAATAGAACGTATATTAAAATTATCTATAAAATAAGTTAAATCTAATACTGTCCTAGACTCTGTTTTTTTTCCAGACTCTTTAAGATGTTCAGATTGAAAAAGTATCATTGCAGCAGTTAGAGGTATTTCAAATGCACAAGATACACAACCATCCCAATGAGTAAAATTGCAAATGTCAACACTACCTATGATATAAGATAATCCCTCTTTGAATTTACGTTCTTTTTCTTTAGTGAATTCTCTATAATGTAAATCCATTATGATATGAATAGGCACGTAACGTTCACTAAGCTTTGTTTTTGATGATTTCGTATCTACGTTCATAAGACAATTTAATGGTAAAAATCAATACAAAGTTGCTAACTAAATGCGATGATTATGCTTTAAAAATGAAATTGCGTGGTTTTAATGTTAACGCAGTGGACTTTCATATTTTGTTGGAAATTATACAATTTAAATTTACACTTAGTGCAGTACTAACAGATGTTGCGGACTATCTTGGCAGACGTATCAATACTAAGTTCATAAGGTGTATCTAATTCTAGTTGATTTATGATCTTACCAAAACAAATTAATAATCAAATACAGCTAGCCTTAAGTTAATTTGAACTGTTTTATTAAACTTGTATCTATATTTTATGTTGAAAGACCATTTCTTTAATTTTACTTTATTGCTCCCAAAAAATCAACAGGAGTACAATTTCCCAATTCTTTATTAAAATAGCCACAAAAATTTATGTTAACAAGTCGATATTTTTTGTTGCATTTCTATAATTTTAATTCCTTTTTAGAAAACTAGTGATAGGCTTCTGGTAATTATTTCTTATGGGGGCTTTATGAACCTAGACTATCATTTTAAAACAAGAATGTGCAATAAATTACACTTTCGTAGCGCAGGAATAATAACTAGTTTGTTTCTTGTAAACGCTATGGTACCAAAAGCGCAAGCTGTAGACTTAGTTGGTTCAACAGTAATTTCATCCGGTTTAAATAATCCAAGAGGTTTAGCTTTTGCCAAGGATGGAACGCTTTATGTGGCAGAAACAAGTTAGGAGATACGCAAATGTTCACAGTAAGTTTCCAACAATTCCGGTTATAAGTCACCGGTAGACGACACTATTATGAAGTTTACAAATATGAGCCATAAGTTTCCAACAATTCCGGTTATAAGTCACCGGTAGACTGGAATATCCATATGAGATTGACTGGTCTCGTATGGTTTCCAACAATTCCGGTTATAAGTCACCAGTAGACTTTTAGTTTTCATTGGTGATGCTTCCAATGAGTTCGATTGTAGATCACCAGTAAACATTTTAAGACCCCATTTTCACATTCACTCCTAGTATTTTCGCATTGGGGTTTCTGGCAAGAGCAACCTTTCTTGCAGTCTCATGATTAGTTGCAATTACTTTTTCAATAAAAGTCTGACCGCCTACATACATGTTTACTTAATATTCATGTGCCATTATATTTCCTTCTTTTTCTTATCCCGAACTCAGGTTATTTAGTATCTTAAATTAGCAGTGATGGTATCGCTATAAATATTCCCATTGGCAAATGAAGGGTTTTGACCTTTGGGAATTACTACGGTGATTATAGTATTTTGGATAGTGCCACTGCCGGTTACAGTTAGGGCATTATTAACCCAATCAGCGCCACTGGGAGTTTTAAGGTTGTAAGATAAAAAATTAGTACCATTTTTTAGATTGCGCTGAGTACCATTGGCATTATTTCCATAGCTCAACTCGATACTAACGGGAAGATCTTTGGTGCAGGTATAGCTAACAGAAGCGCTATGTTGGTCGATCAAGTCAGAACCATTACTCGAGTTAGCTACTACTGAATCGTAAGTTAAGCTTATATTTCCCGAGACAGAAGATATGCAATTGGCCATTACAGAGCTAGTCAGAGAGATGTGACCAGAAGCAGCGATGCTGCCAGCAATAGCCTCAGGACAAAGGGATAATGCAGCAGCAATAGTATTTAGAAATAGCAGCAAGAACTTCTGGTTCATAATCTACATAATATTAGCTTGCCTCCTCTAGTGGTTTGAGGATGGCAATATCAGTAGAAGATCTCCCCAGCAAATATTGAGCCAAGAAAGCCTCCATTACTCTATAGAAATCAAATTGATTCTCTTGGTTACGAAAGCCATGGCCTTCATTATCTTTGACCATATAAGGTACTGCAATATTTCGTTGACGTAGCGCTTGGACAATTTGATCTGATTCAGCTTTTTTCACCCTAGGATCATTGGCGCCTTGGACAACCAATAGAGGCACCTTAATCTGATCAGCGTAGAAAAAAGGAGAGATCGATTCGACAAAATCTTTTTCAGTATCAGGATTCCCTATTTGCTCATACATTACCTGTCTGATTGGCTCCCAGTAAGGAGGAATTGAGGTAAAAAGAGTAAACAAATTAGAAGGGCCCACATAGCTGATGCCAGCTGCAAAGAGATCAGGAGTAAAAGTTAATCCTGCTAAAGTTGCATAACCTCCATAGGAGCCGCCATAAATTGCAATACGATTAGGATCTGCAATCCCCTCTTGAATAAGCCATTGGACACCATCAGTGATGTCATGCTGCATGGTGCCTCTTCCCCATTGCTTAAATCCTGCCTCCCAGAAATCACGGCCATAGGTCAAAGAACCACGAAAATTCATCTGCAAAACACCATAGCCACGATTTGCAAGGAATTGAACACCAGGATTATAACCCCAGAGATCTCTAGCCCAAGGCCCACCATGAGGATTGATGACAATTGGCAGAAGTTTCGGCTCAAGCCCGACCGGCAGAGTTAGATAACCATAGATAGTTCTACCATCACGACTTTGATATTGAATTGGCATCATTTGGGCCATATCTTCACTGTTGAGCCAGGGAGTAAAATCTGCCAATTTACTCAATTGACCCATCTCTCTGTCATAGAGATATTGAGAACCAGAGCTGCGATCACTAGATATTTTTACCAGCAAGCGGTTTTCATCTTTACTACTATCAGTAATAAATATCTCATAACCGGGAAATTGACTCTGCAAAAACTCTTGGATTTCTTGGCGCTGTTGGTCAAAAAAGTTGAATCTGACTTTATCAGTAATAAAGATCGAACCTTCAACGAGCTTTCTATGCCTGGAAAGGAGAACGCCAGAGATATCAGCTTGCTCTTGTTGATCTAGTACCTTGACTTCTTGAATAGCTAAAGGATCAAATTCAACCAGGGCTTTTTTATCACGCCCTAGATTAGAAAGGGCTAATAGATTTTTATTATCAAAAGTAAAGGCTCTAGGTGAAAATTCACTGCGAAAATCCGTCTCTAGAATTGGTTGAAATTCCTCCTGCTCGTTTTGACGATAGAGAAGAATACTTTTTAAACCATCACTACTACCTGCAACGCGCAGTTTACCTTGGTGATCAGTGAGCCAATAGATTATATTGCCGGGGTTTTCGGCAATTAGCTCCAGCTTCCCTGAATCAATATAGAGACGATAGACATCAAACACTTGAGCATCCCTTTTGTTGGTAGCAATGAGCATCTGATTGTCAATTTCTTCTAGTTCATCAATTACCTCGACTCGTACACCAGGAAATGGGGTGAGCTCTTGAACTTCTTTGCCAGTTCGATCTGCTTTGAAAATATGGAAGTTTTCATCCCCACCTTGATCACGGCTAAAAATCAGGGTATCTTCTCCCTTCCAGAAAAAACCGGCTATATCACGATCTTCTACTTGAGTAACCCGAATTACTTCCTCTTGGCCTATGGTCTGAACATGTATATTAAGGCGAGATTGCCAAGGAGCCAACCAAGCCAAATGCTTACCATCTGGTGAAATGCTAAAGCTGGTTTTTTCTGGCTTACGAAAAAAGTCTTCTATAGGTATTAAAGGCGTATTGAAATCAGTCATGTCAGTTTTAAATAGATTTTTTAGAAATTTAGATGGCCTAGCTTAACATAGATAAGGCAGCCTTGTTCGCTAAAAGGAGTATGTATACTGCCCGGTGGATTACGTAGCCACGTATCTTTAGGATAATAACCATACTCATCCTGAAAAACTCCCTCTAGCACATAAATTTCTTCTCCAGCTATGTGATTATGTCTGGAAAAATGAGTACCAGCTTGCCACCTAACCAAGGCTACGGATTCACCAGCAAAGCTATGTAAAGGAAGCACTGTCAATCCTTCTACCATACCTGGTAACCATTGAGATTGACTAGTATCTATTACTACTTTAGTTTGATCTAATTGATCCATTTGCCAGAGCTTAACTAAGATGATGCAGCCTTGTGAGCTAAAAGGGGCATGGCTAGAGCCAACAGGATTTCGGACATAACTCCCAGCAGGATAATCTCCAAATTGGTCTGAAAATACCCCATCTAAGACCAAAAACTCCTCACCCCCACCGTGGGTGTGCTCAGCAAACTTGCTACCCGGAGCATAACGAACAATACTAGTAGCTCTGGCTATTTCAGAGCCATCTCTCTCTAGCATTCGTCTTTTGACCCCTGGAGCAGGAGAATCTAACCAAGGTAAATCCTCCGCAAAAAGTACTACTCTTTCTCTGGGATCACTGTGCAGTTTCATAAGTACTTTGCCAAAAACGCTTCTAACTGTTGCACGCTCAGCCGGGGTGAGGGTCTAGGAAGCTGAAAAAGTTTATCTTCTTGCAAAAAACAGAGCACTGGTACTTCAAATTCATATTGGCTGAACCAATCTTGATTTTGAGTGATATCGCACACCTCTAGCGTTAAATCAATGCTTTTAATTTGCTCTAGTTTTTCTAATAAACCTTCGCAAAGATGACAGCCAGCTTTACTATAAAGTATCAAATGCATAATCATACAAATCAACTAGAAGAAGCAAGAGAGCGCTTTTGCAGAAACTGACCAATAGAAATGCGATCAACCAATCCCAAGATTTCTTCACTCTCAGAGATCACCAATAATTCATTGGCCATCTTTTGATCCATCAGTTTAAGCACATCTAGCAAGGGAGTTTGAGCTGAGACTGTGGCGATATCGTCAATCTTTTCTTTAAGTTGGATCAGTGGGGTTTGACCCCAAAAAGAGGTTGGGACAGTTTTGAGATTTTCTACCGTCAAAACTCCACTGAGCTTGCCTTGATCATCTTTGAGAAGAAATCTTTTCCATTGCTTTTGCCCAATTATGTAATTGTTGGCAAATTCCCTCAAATTTAAATCTTCTGAAGCAATAGGAGCTCTTTCGATCATCACATCAGCGGCCGTAACATCTTCCAATTGTTGTTGAAATTGTACTGACTGGGCGGACAAATTAGCATTTTGCAGTAAAAATAGACCAATAAAAAAGGTCCAGATACCTCCAAAATTAACTATTTTCAAAACGCCCAGCAACCCAATGGCAATGGCCATAAAGCCAAAGAACTGACCAAATCGACTAGCTATTAAAATTCCCTTATTAGGATCCCCTGTAATCTTCCAGACAATTGCCTTGAGAATGTTGCCTCCATCAAGCGGGAGGCCGGGAATTAGGTTAAAAAGGCCTAGTACCAAATTGAGGCTAGCTAGAATTTCTACCACCAAGCGCAAAGGAAGAGCCAAAGAGAAAGAGTTATTGAGCAAAGTTAACAAGCCAAATAAAGCCAAACTTACAGCAGGCCCAGCAATAGCCACCAGAAAAGAGTCCAAAGGACCTTTAGATTCTTTTTCTAAAACGGCCAGGCCGCCAAAAAGAAATAAAGTGATGGACTTTACCTTGATACCTTGACTGATTGCCACCAAAGCGTGACCCAGCTCATGAGCTAAAACCGAAGCAAACAATAATAGAGCAGTTACTAGCCCCAACAACCAGGGAACAGGCCCCAAAGAGCGGATTATTCCAGATAACTGGTAGCCGTAATCAAAAGTCACCAAAGCTAGGACAACTAACCAAGAAGGATTAATATAAAAAGGAATACCAAAGAGATTCGCGATTTTAATGTTGCCGTTCATGGATTATGGGCTTGCTTTGTTATATGGGTCGCCTGGGATTCGGACCCAGGACCAATCGGTTAAAAGCCGAGTGCTCTACCGCTGAGCTAGCGACCCTTTTTTATTGCACAATTACTAATGTTATCACTAGCTTTAGTAGAAGGCAAGGACTTAGCGAAAAATTATTAATCTCTAGCATCATAAAAAAAATAAACTAATTTTTTTTAATTTTCAGGAACTATTAAGTGGAGATTGCGTCCCTTTGAGGGTCATAAGGACTTTGAGCACATATCAGAAATAAACAAAATGGTTAAATCTATATCCACCGCCTGGACTGGACAAAGAGCCGAAGCAACCTCAACAGTTGCACAGTTAGAGCGTTTATCCAACTGTGACCTTATCCTTCTTTGTCAGGTTGGTAATGAACCAAATCGGGCGGCTTTTGCTGAATTATTAAGGCGCTATCAATTTCATTTAGATCGCATCCTTTACCATTTGGCCCCTGACTGGCAAGATCGCTCAGATCTAGCTCAAGAAGTATGGATCCGAGTTTATCGCAATATTAAAAAGCTCAATGAACCAACTCGTTTTCGCTGTTGGTTAAACAGAATTGCTACTAATCTTTTTTATGACGAGCTGCGCAAGCGCAAGCGCAATAGCAATCCCATTTCCTTAGATGCTCCTAGACAGATAACTGATGGTGAAATGGACTGGGATATTGTTTCTGACTATCCCAATCCTGAAGATAATCTCTGCACGGAAGAATTTTATGAAAAGCTTCGAGAGGCAATTGCTCAACTGCCAGAGGCTTTTCGTATTACTATAATACTGCGAGAACTCCAGGAAATGCCCTATGAGGAGATATCCCAGATTACCGGTGTTACACTAGGGACAGTCAAATCTCGCATCAACAGAGCAAGAGCGAAATTGCAATCGGTTTTAGGATCTTATTCTCATAATCTTTAAATTTTTTTCAGAGAGGAGTGATTGTACTTTAATAAAAAATCACTCGAAATAAGGTGAAGCAAAATGAAAGCAAATTTTCCTGATCAAGCCCGCTTTGAGTTATTGAGCGCCTACATTGACAATAGAGCAACCCCCACAGAACGCAAGCAGGTTCAGCAGTGGTTAGACAGCGATAGAGAGTTCAAAAAGACTTATCTACGGCTATCGCAGTTGGCTCAAAGTATCAAAAATATTCCTGTATCTGCCTCTAGTTGTAGTGAGGATCTCTCCTTGAGGGTATTTGCCAAAATTGACGGTCAAAAGCAATTTAAAAAGCTTGGTGTGGCTATCTCCCTGGGCTTTTTAGCACTCTTAGGCTTTGTATTTTGCCTGCCAAAATACTTCATAGCCCAAAATTCCTTGCAATTGCAAGATCATGATTCTCTAGCAATTACTCTGAATCGGCCCATTATCAGGCTACCTTAATTAAAATTGCCCGACTCTATTGGGATCCCACCATAGGATTTTATTTTCTCCAATTTCATTAAATAAGTCCAAGCTTTTTCAGTTTTTTCGTTCTCTTGTTTATATACTTCAATTAGCTTGCGCTGATACTCGTTTTCACTTTCATTGCGGTCGCTTTGGTAATCTTCAAGGATGTCTAAATCTTTGAGGATATCTGCGTTGTCAAAAAAAAATAAGTATCCCTGAACCATACCAGTTCCCTCGCTGAGAGCTGGATAGCCCAAACCAGGCAAAAGATAAAGGCTGCCATAAGTATAGGCAGGTATTTTGCTGATGGTTTGCCCTCGGCAATAGAGATTATAATTAGCGTAATTTGGTTTTAAGGTGCCGTAGACAAATATCTTTATAAGTGAGTCCATGGTGGTGAAAAAATGATCAGTGAATCCACTGTATATCAAGGACAGTTTGGTTCTTTTACAGTAACTAAGAACGAAAGAGTTGGTGTGATTCTCTATCGTGTGGGTTTGGTAGTTATGGCAATTTGCCTATCTGCCTCTACTGCCTTAGTTCTCAAGTTGCCTCAATCATCTGATTTTTGGCTAACTTGTCTTTACTATTTATTCATACTAGCTTTGGGGATGAGCCTGTTCCAAATTCATATTTATTTAGCGCCTCTGCACCGCGCCCTCAAATTATCCTGGTTGATAGGAACCATATCTAGTATCGTCTTGAGCTTTAGAAGTTCTTTTTCTCTAGTAAGATATGTCTATGAAAATCCTCTATCTCTTTTGGCTGTAGGTTTTGTTTTTGTTGCTTTAACGGGAATTTATTTTAAGGAAGCTTTTTGTTTCAACCGTTTGGAAAGTAAAATTCTGACCCCACTTGTTCCTTTTTTGTTATTGGGACACTTGGCCGGCATCTTTTCCAATACTACAGAAAAGCTATTACTGGTAATCTGGAGCGCTCTGTTTATCGTTTTTGTTATTCGCAAAACCAGCGCCCCGCTAGATCCAGATTTAGGAGATCTATCGGTCTTTGCCTATCTTCATCAACAAAAGAGTTGATTATTAGGATTTATGCCATCTACTACTACTACATCGTTTTTTTCTTCTATAGTTTGTAGCCTGTATCTTCTCTCATTTCCCATATTAAATACTAAAGCCCAGAGTCTTACTCAAAATGGTACAAAAATAACGATCAACGATAAAGTTGAAACGGTTGCTTGGCGTCAATGGCAACAGAATAATCAAACCCGTACCGGCATCAGCGATCCAGGCTTAGAGCGTATTTTGGGGATAGAAACCCTCAGCAATGATAACTATCAAACTCAGCCTTTACAATGGTTTTCACTAGTTCAAAGAGCAAATGTAAGCTTTGAATATCCTTACCGCTACGTTGATATCACCGAATTAATCAAAGTAGGCAGCCTTGATACTCAAATAGCAGGAGATAATTTAATACTCAAAGCTCCTGTTGCCAAGATCGAGCGGCTCGAAAAGAGAGACAATCTATTAGTGCTTTATCTGGATAGGCCAGTATTTTGGCAACTCAAACAGTCAACTATCATCCTTAGAGCTAGACCAATAGTTAATTTTCCCGATATAGAAAATCAAGGTGAAATTTCACAAATCAAGTTCAATTTGTCTCCAGGCTATGGACTTCGCGTTAGAGGGCAGATTAATCCCAACAGATTATTAATTGAGATAAGACCTGATGCGATAGTTGCTAAAACCATCAAATGGCAGCCCGGTATTACTCTTTCTCAAAATTACATTAATCTTTCTGGAACTGACTCATTTTTTGTAACCTATCTGGAAATAGATCCCAAAATCTTTATAGCCAAGGTTATTTTCAGTAACCCAGCCAAGACGTTTGGACTATCTTCGGTTAGTAAAATGAACCAAGATCAAATGGCTATAGCTGGTATCAACGGAGGTTTTTTTGATCGCAACATTCGTCAACCACTTGGAGCAATCAAAAAAGATGGCACATGGCTTTCCAGTCCCATTCTCAAGCGCGGCTCTGTTGCTTGGGATGACAATGGCAATTTTAAATTTGGACGATTAGACTGGCAAGAGACCATCTCCAACAAAATACCTATTGTATCTCTCAACAGTGGATATATACAGCCTGGAATCTCCCGCTACACTAGCGCTTGGGATCAAAATTACACAGCAAGAAGCGCTCAAGAGATTGTTTTTTCGGTAGAAAATAACCAGATTAAAGAAAAATTCACTCTCAACTCTAGTAGTTCTGCTTTAGCCATACCAGAAAATGGCTATTTACTGGTTTTGAGAGATTTAAGTAACTCTCCCCTAAAAATCAATTCTTACTTAGAGCTCGATCAAAAGACTATTCCAGAAGATTTTAATAGCTTTAATCATATCCTTGGCGCTGGTCCACTATTACTACAAAACGGACAAATAGTTCTAGATGCTCAGACAGAGAGCTTTAAAGCGGCCTTTCAAAAACAAAATGCCTCTAGAAGTGGGGTTGGTATCACTGGCAAAGGAACCATTCTCTTGGTAGCTGCGCATGAAAGACTTGGTGCCAAAGGTCCTAATTTAAATGAATTTGCTCAGTTAATGAAAGCTCTTGGCGTAGTAGATGGGCTCAACCTAGATGGTGGTAGTTCAACTAGTTTATATCTAGGTGGGCAAACTATCGATAGACCTTTTACGGCGCCAGCTAAGGTAAACAACAGTCTAAGCTTTTTTAGAAGATAATTTTATCTCTAGAGATTTGTCTATTATTAATTTTATCTCTAGAGATTTGTCTATTATTGATGATATAATTTTCGAAAGCTTTCGGCATTTATACTTAATTAAATACTAAACTAAGGGTTTATGGCAATTGTTTTAGTCACCGGTTCGGCAGGTTTGATAGGTTCTGAATCTGTCAAGTTTTTCTGCGAGAAAGGATTTACAGTAGTTGGAATTGATAACAATCTACGTTCCTTCTTTTTTGGCGCAGATGCTTCTACCGAATGGAATCGCAATCGTCTAATTGAGCAATATGGTGAGCGCTACATTCACTATAATGCAGATATACGTGATGAAAAGGCCATAGCTGAAATCTTCAAAAAATACAATAGCGATATTTCCTTAATTGTTCATACGGCCGCTCAGCCTTCACACGATTGGGCTGCTAAAGATCCCTACACTGACTTTACGGTCAATGCCAATGGAACTTTAGTTTTATTAGAAAATACCCGTCAACATGCCCCTCAATCTGTATTTATATTCTGCTCAACCAACAAAGTCTATGGAGATAGACCCAATTCTCTACCTTTAATTGAAGAAGAGTTACGTTGGGAAATTGACTCAACTCATCCATATCAAAAGGGAATAGATGAGTCAATGAGCATTGATAATTGTAAACATTCGCTCTTTGGCGCATCTAAAGTAGCCGCTGATGTACTTGTACAAGAATATGGTCGTTATTTTGAGATGAAAACCGCATCTTTTCGCGGTGGTTGCTTGACAGGGCCAAGTCATTCTGGAACCCAGTTGCATGGATTTTTATCTTATCTGATGAAATGCACCATGGTGGGCAAGTCCTATGAAATATATGGCTATAAAGGCAAGCAAGTCAGAGATAACATTCACAGTTATGATTTGGTTAATGCTTTTTATCATTTCTACCAAAAACCCCGAGTAGCCGAAGTATATAATATAGGGGGGAGCCGATTCAGCAATTGCTCCATGCTCGAAGCAATCCGCAAATGCGAAGAAATTTCAGGTAAAAAACTAGATTGGAAATATGTTGAAACCAACCGAATTGGGGATCATATTTGGTGGATTAGTGATATTAGTAAATTTGAAGAACATTACCCTGATTGGAATTTAACCTATAACATTGATGGTATTTTAGGGGAGATTTACGAACAAAATATCGACAGGTGGGAATAATAAATATGATGTTGGACTTGGTTGGATATGTTCAAAAAATTTTTTAACCCTAAGGTAATAAAGTTTCTCCTTGGCGGCGCGCTGGCGGCGGCAATTAACCTGCTTCTTATCTATTGGTTAATTGATATTCTCCATTTCAATACCCCTTTTCTGCGCAACCTTGCTAACTTGATTTCTATTGAGATATCTTTGTTGGCTAGCTTTTTTATATATAGAATTTGGGTTTGGACTGGGGGAAGTTGGCAGTTTAAAGATGTTTTGCTCAAGCAATTACCTCTATATCATGTAGCAGCTGGTTCAGCAGTTCTAGTTCGTGTATTGCTTATTTTTCCTGCTTTAGACTGGTTAAAAGTTGGCTATACCCTCAATACATTAGTAGGCGTTGCAGTTAGCGCATCGATTAACTATCTGCTCAGTGATAGGCTTGTATTTAAGAAGAATCAGGATTCTGATATCTATAGACCAGAATCGCTCGAAACAGTACTGAGTCAAGAACCAAGATTGCATTATATTTCAGATAATTATCATATTGATTGTCTTTCTCTGGTAATTCCTGCTTACAACGAAGAAAGCTGCATTGTTTCAACGGTGGAGCTGATTACAGATTTACTAGATCAAGAGAAAATCAAGTATGAGATTTTGGTAGTTAATGACAACAGCAAAGATAATACAGAATCTCTTTTGCAGCAGCTACACCGGGACAATCCAAAGGTTCGTTATATCAATAACTACTATCCCAATGGCTTTGGCTTTGCCGTGCGCTGTGGTTTAGAGAACTTTACTGGAGATGCTGTGGCAATTGTCATGGCTGATAATTCAGATTCGCCGCAAAATATACTAGATTATTACTATAAATTACAAGAAGGATACGATTGCGTATTTGGTTCACGCTTCATCAGAGGTGGCAAAGTGGTTGATTATCCCACTTACAAATTGATCATCAATCGTATGGCTAATCTCTTTATTCAAGTAATGTTTGGCCTGCCTTTTAATGACATCACCAATGCCTTTAAGATATACCGCAGAGAAGTAATTGAAGGAATAACGCCACTGATATCCCATCATTTCAATCTAACCGTAGAGATGCCACTTAAAGCCATTGTCAGAAATTACTCCTATGCATCTGTTCCTATTACTTGGCAAAATCGCAAAACTGGAATTTCCAAGCTTAAACTTAGCGAGATGGGCAGCCGCTATTTATTTGTTGTACTCTCACTTTGGCTAGAAAAACACCTTTCTAGAGGAGATTATCAGCGTAAAATTGCTGCACCTGCTATGGTTTATAACAAATCCCTCAATGACAATGACTAAAAAAGTTCTAATTACTGGTGGAGCCGGCTTTGTAGGTAGTTATCTTGGTCTGGATTTAGCCAAAATCCATCCTGATTGGCAAATTACAGCCCTGGATAACTTGAAAAGAAGAGGCTCAGAGCTAAATATCCCTCGGCTCAAAAAAGCAGGAATTGAGTTTATCCATGGGGATATCAGAAATAGTGAAGATTTAGATCATCTAGAGCCCGACCTGATTTTAGAATGTTCTGCTGAGCCTTCAGTGATGGCGGGCTATACTTCTCCTGGCTATCTATTGCAAACTAACCTAGTTGGCACGATCAACTGTTTAGAATTGGCCAGAAAAACTAAAGCAGATTTTATTTTTCTCTCTACTAGTAGAGTCTATCCCATTGCCTATCTCAGCGATCTTCAATATGTAGAAAGCCAGAGCAGATTTGAATTATCAGCTAACCAACCAATAGTTGGAGCTTCTGAATATGGCATAGCTGAAAATTTTCCACTAGATAAGGCTAGATCTTTATATGGAACCACTAAATTAGCATCTGAGTTGTTGATAGCAGAATATGCAGATGCCTACCAAATTAGAACTATAGTAGATCGCTGCGGGGTTTTGACTGGACCTTGGCAGATGGGCAAGGTGGATCAAGGTGTCTTTGCCCTCTGGATGGCCAATCACTATTTTGACAAGGCATTAAAATATATAGGCTATGGTGGTACTGGAAAACAGGTCAGGGATTTTCTGCATATAGCCGATTTGTTGGATTTAATTGACTTGCAGATTAATAGACTAGAAGAGTTTAAAGGAGAAACCTTTAATGTTGGAGGTGGAGTAAAAAACACCTTATCTCTTCTAGAAACTACTCAACTGTGTCAAGAAATTACACTCAAGGAGATCCCAATTACCCCAGTAGCCGAAAATCGCTCTGGAGATGTGCCAATTTTTATTACTGATTCGCGCAAAGTTGAGCTAGCTACTGGCTGGAGTCCTAAAAGAGATGCCCAAACTACTTTGCAAGATATCTATGAGTGGATTAGGCAATATGAAAGCCAAGTTAGGGATGTTTTTACTTAGGATTTTGGCTATAATCATAAGAACAATCTAAGATACTAAAAACCTACTTGTTGTATTTGTATACAAAGGGGAACTTTTATTTTATGGATTTTTCAGGATTCAGATTACTGAATCTGGTATGGTTATTGTTTTTGTTAGCTTCTTGTAATAACAATCTTTCTTGTGTAGATAAGCCCAAACTTAAATCCGAGCCCCTTAAAGATCTCGAAATTCAAGTAGGTATTCAAGGTAGTAACTCAATGTCGGGATTTGTCAGTAGCCCAGCAACTCGCTATACCACTGTGCTTGAGAAACTAGATGTAATCTTATCTACTAGCACAAAAAATCTTAAGTTTTGGCGCCTAGGCAAAAATCCAGATGAGAAGGTTACTGGGGCTACTCGAATTAACTCGCTTTCTCAAGCTGTAGATAGATATTTCTATGATTGTAATCAGCCCGAGAAGTATTTCTATCACTTTTCTTGTGTCACCAGCCCCCTTGAGCAAATTTATGATCTGCAATCTCAAGATAAAGGTGAGCAAAAGTCAAAAAATTCGAGTGAAAATAACTCTATGACGATTCTGGTAACTAATCTCGAAAATGACGATGGAGATATTAAAGGACTAGTTAGTAGAATTTCTAGATTAAATTCAACTTCAGGATATAGCACTTTCTTGCTCGGAGTCCGGAGCGAATATAACGGCAAAATATATCCCCTGAGACACAATAGCACTCCTAATGTGCAAAATTACCCAAACTATACTACTAAAGAATCTCAAGTTGATCAAAAAGGTAGACCATTTTATATTGTCATGAGTGGTCCAACTCATGCTCTGCAGGAAATATTGAGACAATTAAGACAGCAGCTACCTTCTTCTATTAGTAAGGTTCTTCGCGTATCTTCCTTTGGTGGAAGTGAGGTTGTTACGCTTGATAAAAATACTTTACATCTGCCCGATTCTTGTTTGAGTTTGACCGGAGCAATCAAAGGATCTCGTCCATTTAGAAATCAAGATGACCAATGGCTATTGTTGGAAGATTCTTGTTCCGAGAAAAACAATATAGTTCTTGAGATACCTTCTGAGAACTCGGCTATGGTGACAGGCGCTTCTATTAATCCCAATATGTTTGCAACTAGTAATCCTGCTGTCAAAGTTCAAGATGTCAAGGTAGATGGAGATAGAATCATCCTCAAAACTGGAGTAGATTTACAAAATATTTACACAGATAGAGAAAAAGCCCTGTACATCACTCTCAAACAAAGAACGTTAGATGATGCACTTTGGCAGGACTGGAGTACGAACAACTCCTTCTTTGATGGTTCAAAAACCCGCAACTTAGCCTTGTTTGTAAGTGGACTGCGCGAATCAGTCGAATCTGAAACAAAAAACAAAGATGTAGCTGAAGACGCCGTCAAATTCTGTCTGGGGTTTAATCGCAATAAATAGCAAGGAGATCTACACTAATGAGAGCTAAAAACTTTATCACCTTAATTACCACCTTGTGGGCCTAGCCTCGATCTTTGTCTTGGTACTGCAGCCTCATATATTTCAAGAACCAATGATTCCTCTGAGTATGTCTTCTCGGGATCTAGATACATGGTGGTCCAATATCTTTTCACCTACTACCAATATTATTTTTGTTGCTGGACTGGTGACAACTTTGATTTGGTTCATCAAGGCCACAACTTCTAAATATACAAAATCGAGTGATGTTCTAGGAGCTAGGCTCTTATGGTGGGGAATTTTTTGGGGTTATTTGCTTTTGAGCTTTATTGCCTTTGCCGGTTTGAATTATTTTGCCAATAACTCGAATAAACCTATTAAAGGTATTTTTGAAGCTTCCCTCTGGAGCGCACCTTTTTTATTACTTGATGTGATCCTATTGTTCTGGCTACCGACAGCTTCTTCTACTCCCAAAACCTTGAGATATATTCCACCTTTTTCGATGTCCTTGCGCAAATTGATAGGAGATTAATAACCATGAGAAAAATTTATGTAATAGGAATTGGAGGCTCTGGGGCAAAATGCGTAGAAGCTTCCATATTTCTACATTGTTTGGGGGTTTATGGGGAAGCTCAACTGGGAGTTTTTCTAGTCGATGCAGACTCTTCCAATGGCAACTCTCAAAGAACTCAAATCAACCTCAATAACTCTATCGAATGCTATGAAAATTTTAAACAGGTTCGTGAGAGTGATTTTATGTCGGCAGGATTTAAAAATTATGGTGTTTGGAATCCTTTGGCTGATGTAGTCCATGAAACAAATTTACAAGATATTTTTAACAAACCAGCACTCAATGTCAATTCTCCTGCTCTAAGGAAACTATTTGATGCACTCTATAGCCCTCAAGAACAACAAGCCAAATTAGATGTTGGTTTTCGGGGACGTCCTCCTATAGGCTCAATAATCATGAGCCGGACCAACTTAGATGATTTGAAAAATATTCAAGGAGCTCTCTGGCAAAAACTCTTGACAGATATTGAGACAGACAAAGGTAACGGCGAGGAAGTTATCATTCACCTTTTTGGTAGTGTTTTTGGAGGAACGGGGGCTTCTGGTATACCCACTTTGGCTACTTTACTTTCCAATTATTTCCAAGACAAGGGATTAAGATCTGGGTTTCATTTAAATGCCTCTGTACTTCTTCCCTATTTTGGTTTTGAAAAGCCTCAAGATGCTGAGCAAACCATATTTGCTGAGACTAAATTTTTTGCCCTCAACACCCAAGCTGCTCTGCAGTATCTGACTGAAAATGCTAATGGTGTTTTTGATACTGTCTATCTAGTTGGCAATGAAGCTAAAGAGAACTATCGCTCATTTACAGGTGGAGCCCAACAGCAAAACAATGCCCATTTTGTTGAACTTTATGCGGCAATGGCTATTAAAAATGGCTTGGAGCAGCCCATTGGACAAACCCAGGTTGCCTACATCAGCCGAACTAACAAAGATGGCTTGGATTGGGAGGATTTGCCAGAAAGCCAGTATATGAAATCCAAACTAGCCAAAGGGGTTAGGTTTGCTTATGCTTGGCTGTTCAACTTTTCTCTAGAATTAGATTCAGCTAAGCAAATTGGCGCTAAAAAATTTGCCACAGGGGCCCCTTGGTTTTTACGATTTTTTGATCTTAAAAATCCCGATTGGGAATCTCATGCTAGAGCCAAAGAGGTTTTAGATAAATGGACTCGAGGCTTTTTAATCTGGGCCCAGCAAATATCTGGCTCTTTTGGTCAAGGTGAGCAATTATTCAGACTTAAATCTCTAGGAAATATACAAGCTAACCAGCAAAATAATTATAGAGAAGATTTAAGTGAACTAATTAATGACGGCTTGATCCAAAGTGCTGCTGAGCGTCGTAACGACTGTCTAGACAACTTCAAAAATCAGTTGACAGATCAAAAAATGCAGCTAAGTCAACCTACCGGTTTGGTCGGACTAGCTCATAACATCTTCTATATCATTTAAATTACTTAACTGGCTATTTTTTTACTATGAATGATCCAAATCGTATCTATCACCCACTTCTACCTAAAACCAACCAAGATTTTAGAGGAGGAGATGCTCCCGGTAAGTGGATCTTTGGGCAAACAGCTCTTTTTAATGAACTTGGCAATAGTTTAGAATTTGATGCAGTCATTGATGGAGAAATCAACTCGATCCCCAGTCCTTGGTCAAGAGCGCTTCAACTACTTTCAGCTATGCGCAACCCCAATTATCCTTATCGCAAGAGACTCATTGCTCAATATCGAGGATTGTTAGCAACCTTAGCTTTAGCTGAAAATCTAAAACTCCATATCCAAGCAACTAGTATTAATCTCAATGATCCTCAAATTAAAAATACCGATTTTGGTCATTGTTTAGCTAAACTAAGACCCAATCCAAATGACAATATATTCTCAGATACATCTTCAAATGTAAACTGGTCTTCGCTCTTTTTATTTGAATTGGAGGGCAATGTAATTGGCTTTACTAGTCCAGCAACTTTAGTAGTTCCAGTGGGTTATCTCAATAGCGAACTGCAAAGACGGGTTTCTTGGATTATTGATGGCTTTTTTAGCGATCCTATTGAGCGCCTGAGTGAGCATCAAAAGCAACTAGTAGCTCCTTGGTTAAAAAACTTACGCGACGAATTAAATAGAAATCCTAAAAATAAAGGATTAGCGGGTTCGGTGACCGCTGAACTAGATAATTTTTGGCGGAATTTATCCGTAAAAGAAGAGGGAAATTTTGAGCCATCTGGTCAACCAATCCCTTATGGTCAAGATTTAACACCATCTCCACTGGGGGCTTTAATTCCAGTTAAGGCAGTCGCCCAACAATCAAATGTCAAGGTTATTCATTCGAGCGGTTTAACCCCAAGCAAACCTCTCTATATCATTGACCCTGACCAATTACCAAGAATACTCAATCGCAACATCCATGAAATTAATGTAATCGGCTCTTCTAGTTTGTTAAATTTTGATCCCTATTTACACACCAATGAAAATGCCTTGTTTTTATCTTCTGGCAATCTCTTTACTGATGAGCTCTATTACCTGCGCACCAAAGGAGCATTGCCTGGAACTTGGTTAGATCGCAAGTTAAATATAGATAATCTAACTATATTGCTGCCCTTAGATGCCAGATTGAAAGAGTATTTCCACAGCGAAGATCTAGAAAAACAAGTTGAAATCTCCTCTGTCAATACCAATGAGGGACAAGGGATCCGGATCACCTTAACTTTGAAATTAACTGGCGATGGGAATCAACCGGTCAATTATTCAGTATTTAAAGACTTTCCCCTCAGAGCAGAAAATGAAATTAAAAAACAATTTCCCATTATTGCCCTTTGGCCCAATGTTCCACCAGCTAAATGGAAAGAGTATTTTGTTTTTGTCGAATCATCTAATAATTCAGGAGAATTTGCTTTTGGAATAGAAGAGCCTACCAACAATGCCATTCAATCACTTTGCAAATCAGGTCAAGAATATTACCAATATTGGAAGTGCAGTGTTTTTCCAGACATTCTCTGCGCTATTGATGATAATGCCAAGTTTTTGGGGCTGCTACCTTTGATTATTCCGAAGGTACAACATAGTGGAGCTACAACTTGGACAGTCGGAGTAGATTTTGGTACCTTTTTTACTAATGTATATGTTCGCAAGGGCAATGGGCAGCCAGAAAAGTTAACTCTAGAGCCCAATTTACTAAAAATCACCAGAACATTGGAAGGTGAAGAAATTCGGATTTATCGTGAGTTTTTTGTAGCTGATGGTTTTCTGCCCAGAGGAGATAATCCACCCCTATCAACTATATTGACAAGCAGAGGATGGCAACAAACCAGTGAAAAAATTCCTGAGCCTATTACCAATGCTCGAATTTATTTTCCTCCCGGTGTTGCCGGTGAACTCTCTGCTGAGCACATAAAAACTAATATCAAATGGCAACAAGTAGAGTACCAGCGGCCATTTCTTGCACAATTAGCACGATTGATTGCAGCCCAAGCAGCCTTAGAGGATGTTCATACAATTGAATGGGCTATTTCTTATCCTTCTGCTTTTTCTAAGTTGGAACAAAATAGATATATAGGCAGTTGGGATTATATTCTGCCTCTACTTGTAGATATATCAGGCCAAAACCAGCAAAATCCAGCCATAAAATCAGAAACGGTAAGAACTGAATCTATCGCATTTGCTCAGTTTTTTGCCGATATTTTGGACAAAAATTTGGTACATACAACCTGCGTAGATATAGGTGGAGGAACCTCTGATATCTCAATTTGGCAAGAAAACCAACTAATCCACCAAGCATCCGTTCCCTACGCTGGTAGAAATATGTTTCATCAAATTCTCAAGCCCAATCTTGCCTATGTAGGAGATATTTTTGGTTTGAGCGCTGATACAGTTAATGCTTTGAGAAGAAATTTATCAAATATAGCAAATTTTGATTCTGCTTTAGATATTTATTTGCGCTCAAATGCTAAAGAGATTCTCTCTGGTGGATATGCAATCAACTATGATAAAAAACGCAATAAAGAATTTCGAACCTTACTGGCTTTCTCCTTTGGGGGACTCTATCACTACCTAGGTTTGATTCAAAAATACCTTCGTCAAGATGGGCTGTTAAATCAGGATTATGTCACCTCAGTTTTTATTGGTGGCAATGGATCTCGTTTTCTGGATTGGTTGACTACCAACGGTAGCTATAGCCAAAACTCAGAAATCAACCAACTTTTAGAAGGAATATTGACCAAAGCTTCTTTGTTGAAGGCCAATCCCGACAATTTAACACTTTCACCTTCACCCAAGCAAGAAGCCTGCGGTGGACTAGTAGTCAGAGGTGATGGAGAAAAACTAAAGAATTTAGAACAAAAAGAAATAGGCTATCCCTTTTTAGCAGAACAATGTGTAATAAATGGTCAGAAATTTGAGCCACAAGATAGGCTGGAATTACTAGAAAACTGGGAAAAAATTGAAGAGTTTAGCATTAGCTCGTTCAATGAATTAACTAGCTATATTGATAACTTCAATGCAATTATTACTGCTGAAAAAATTCAAGAAATAGATCCTTTGCGCAATTTTGATAAAGGGGGACAATTTAAAATGACGGAAGATCTTAAGACATTGTTACAAACCAAGGTTACTCAAGCTTGTCTTAGAAAAAAAGTGAGCGTAGCTGAGTTTGAACCAGAGCCACCTTTTTTAATTGCCCTGCGCTGCCTAGTTGGTGTTTTGGCTGAACAATGGGCAAAAATTAAATAGAGGAAATATCCGTGAAAGAACAACTACCATTGATTTTAGGAAGTATTGGCACTGTTGGAAGTATTAGTGCTATAGCCTTATTAATCTATACCTTACGACGTTTAAGAGCACTTAAAGAAGATTTTCGTGAATTAAGAAGTGAGATTAAAAAAATCAAAAATCAAGCCACTATTGAAAGTGGCACAATTTACAATAAAACATCAGAACTAAAACAGCAAATACAAGATATTAAATCAGCAAATCTCAAATATTCTAAAGAAGTTCAAGAGCTAAACTACAAGGTAAATCATGAACTAAATCGAATTAAGTATGAACATAAACCAATAGGAGAAATGTTATTTCGCTCAAATCAATTTGGATCAGAATCATCTACTTTAGAAATCAATACTCAAGAAGATTTATCATCTAAACTCATTGGTGAGATAATCACTAATTTCAATCAAAAAAACTCTGATTATTTCAAAAACAATAATATTTTTGAAGCACTTGATTTGACTAGGCGTACAAAAGAGGGAGAAAGAGATACTGGATTTACTCCAATTATTGAATTAGAATTTTCTTCTGATAATTTCAATTGCGCTTATCTAAAAGTTGAAATTGATGGAGAAAATTGGTTGATACCCAATGCTGCTTCTATTAATCTGCCCAGAATCTTAAAAAATTTAGAACAATATCCTGGGCTTTTTGATATTGATTCTGGTTTAGGCGAAATCATCCTCGTTAAACCGGCCAAAATCAGAGAGATAGGATCTAGATTATGGGAAATTGAACAGCCCGGCCAGATCTCTAGGCAATAGCTTAAAAACATATGACAACAGCATCGATTTTACTACAATTATTTTGGACCTTTGGTCCTTTGATTTTCTTTATAATTGCTTCTAGACGCTTTAGCTCTAATAAAAAAGCATCTGATGAAAACGCAAAGTCTATAAATCTTCTCAAATATCAGCTCAGTAGAATTTCGGCTGAGCTACAAAAATTGGAGCCAAAAGTTTTAGAGAGCTTATTTCAAATTGAAGAAAAAATTCAGCTTCTTGACCAGAATATCGACAATCTCGAAGAACTCATATCTCAACTCCAAGACAATCAAAATAATCTCAGGGCTAACAGCTATATTCAGGATAATTTTCAAAAAGAATCTGAATATCTTCTAAATTTACCCCTAAATAAAATATTAGATATCTATCATGAATCATCGCAAGTGCTCGAGCCAATTTGTAAAAGGGTAGCCTTGAGCGCAAATAACGATAACCTTATATTGGAGAGAAATGCTCAGGGCAACTATTGGGTATTACAATTAGCAGATCAAGGAGCTTTGCTTTTACCAAGACCTACACCTTTTCTGAGAATCTCTGCTCTAGAGAATATGCAAAAACTTTTTGAGACAGAAGGTGAAAATTCAAATATTGAGAATTATCAATTTGCAGTTAATAGACCAGCAAAATTAAGCTTAATTAAGCGCAATTTGCGCTGGCAATTGTTAGAAAAAGGACTGATCAATTTGGGAGAATCCCCATTAGAATTTAGCTGGCAGCAAGAAATCAGAAAGATTCGGCAAGATTATGAAAAAATAAATAATCTTTTTGAACCTTTTGCAAAACAAGAAACTAAATTTAAACTAATTAATGAGGTGATCAGCAACTTTAATCAGAAAAACTTCGATTATTTTAAAGATAATAGTATCTTTGAAGGAATTGATTTAACAAGGCGCTCGAAAAGAGGAAAAGGGATGTTGATTTTATTGGAATTATTGAATTGATATCTCCTACTGACAATTCTCATTATCTGAAAATTAAAATTGATGGAGAAAATTGGTTGATACCCAATGCTGCTTCTATAAATTTGCCCAAAATCTTGCTAAATTTGGAGCGATATCCTGAGCTTTTCACCATTGACCCAGGTTCAGGAGAAATGCTTTTGGTTAGACCAGCCAAAATCAAAACTACAAAATCTAGATTATGGGAAATTGAACAGCCAGGTTATATCTCTAAAAATAGCTTATGAAACAAGTAGATCTATTGCCATTATTTTGGACTTTTGGACCTTTGATTCTCTTTATCATTGCTTCTAAAAGCTCAAGCTCTAAACTAAAAAAAAGCAGTTAAAATTCTCAAGCAAGAAAATTCATCTGCCCTCGATTTACTCAAATCCCAGATGATTAATGAATTTAAGATTATCTCTGTTGAGCTAGATAAATTGAAATCAGATACTCAAGGATTATTCAGAAATTATACCAATTTGTTAAATCTCTTATCTGAATCTGAGAAAAAAATCCAGACATCAACCCAAAATATGATAACTGAATCTCAAGAGCAAATTCAGTCACTAAGCCAGAATATTGACAATCTCGAAGAGCGCATAGCTCAATTACAAGATAACCAAAATTTTGTTAGAGCGACTAGTTATATTAAGGATAATTCTGATCAAGAATCTGAACATCTTCTAGATCTACCCCTAGATAAAATATTAGATATTTATCATGAATCATCGCAAGTGCTTGAGCCAATTTGTAAAAGGGTAGCCTTGAGCGCAAATAACGATAACCTCCTTATATTGGAGAGAAATGCTCAGGGCAACTATTGGGTATTGCAATTAGCAGATCAAGGTTTTTTCCTCTTGCCAAGACCTGCCCCTTTTCTGAGAATATCTGCTCTAGAGAGTATGCAAAAACTTTTTGAGACAGAAGGTGAAACTTCAAATATTGAGAATTATCAATTTATAATTAGTAGACCGGCAAAATTAAACTTACTTAAGCGCAATTTGCGCTGGCAATTAACAGAAAAAGGACTGATCAATTTGGGAGAATCTCCATTAGAATTTCGCTGGCAGCAAGAAATTAGAAAGATTCGGCAAGATTATGAAAAAATAAATAGTCTTCTTGAACCTTTAGAAAAAGATGGAGCAGCTGCTTCATTCTTTGAATTGACTAAAATCAAGCAAGAGGTAGCCACCCTATCTCGCCAACTAAGCAAGACTATTGAACTAGTTAGCAAGTTGGCTAAAAAAAGCTCTTAAGATTTAGGATAATCCAATGCTAAAATTAGTAGTCGCACCATTGCTCATCTAGTTAGATATGTTAAGAGCCGGAATCGTCGGACTGCCCAATGTAGGGAAATCAACCCTCTTCAATGCCCTAGTTGCCAATGCTAAAGCAGAGGCTGCTAATTTCCCGTTTTGTACTATCGAGCCAAATATTGGGGTAGTTTCAGTACCAGATGAACGCCTAGAGATCTTGGCCAAACTGAACAACTCTAAACAGATAGTGCCAACTAGAATTGAGTTTGTAGATATAGCTGGATTGGTTAAAGGCGCTAGCCAAGGTGAAGGATTGGGAAACCAGTTTTTGGCCAATATCCGAGAAGTAGATGCCATAGTCCAAGTAGTACGCTGCTTTGAAAATGATGACATTATCCATGTAGCAGGTTCAGTTGACCCAGCTCGAGATATAGAAATCATCAACCTGGAATTGGCTTTAGCCGATTTAGGACAGGTAGAGCGCCGCCTGGAGCGAATTCGCAAACAAGCCCGCACCAACAAAGAAGCCCAACTTGAGGTAGAAGCGCTAGAAAAAGTAGCCCATGTTCTCAATCTAGGGCAAAGCGCCCGCTCAGTTAAGCTGACCGAAGAAGAAGAAATATTGGTTAAGGCCTTAACCCTTTTGACCGCTAAACCTATAATTTATGCGGCTAATGTTTCTGAAGAAGAGCTCTCTAGTGGCAATAGCTATGTTGAACAAGTTAGAGAAATAGCCGAAAAAGAAGGAGCAAAAGTTGTCATCATTTCAGCCCAAGTAGAATCAGAATTGGTTGAACTATCAGCCGAAGAAAGAAAAGACTTTTTGGATTCTTTGGGAGTAACTGAAGGTGGACTCAAATCCTTAATCGCTGCTACCTATGAGATTTTAGGACTGAGAACCTATCTCACTACTGGACCTGAAGAAACCAGAGCCTGGACTATCATTGCAGGGATGAAAGCACCTCAAGCAGCAGGTGTCATCCATACAGATTTTGAAAGAGGCTTCATTCGCGCTGAGACCATTTCTTTTAAGGATTTAGTAACTGCTGGCAATATGGTAGCAGCCAAAGAAAAAGGACTAGTGCGCAGTGAAGGCAAAGAATATGTGATGCAAGAAGGAGATATTGTAGTCTTTCGCTTTAATGTCTAGAACTCTCTATCTAGCCAGGCATGGACATCGCTTAGATTTTACTAATACTGAATGGTTCAACCTAGCTCACCATCGCTACGATCCTCCTTTATCAGAACTTGGTTGGCAACAAGCAAGCATTCTAGCTGCTAATTTAAAGCAAAAAAAGATAGAGCATATTTTTGCCTCACCTTTTTTAAGGTGTATACAGACTGCTTATCCTCTTGCTCAAAAACTAGATCTCCCAATCAAACTAGAACCTAATCTGGGAGAGTGGCTCAATGCAGAATGGATATCTGCAATACCCACTCTCTATAGCCAAACTAGCCTGCGTGGGATCTATCCTTTAATAGATTGGCAATATAACTTCCTTTACAAGCCGAGTTATCCGGAAACTTTAGGGCAAGCTCATTTCAGAGTTCACAGCACTATTAATAATCTGCTTGAGAAATATAACAATGATTTGCTCATAGTGGGACATAGTATTACTGTTAGTAGTGCTATCAAATCGTTAACCAAGCAAGAGGGGGATATTTCTACTCCCTTTGGTTGTTTATGGGAATTGGTATTGGAAAAGTTCAAAAAATAATTTAGCAGTAAAGGCTAGTAATCGTATTTATAAGGTAGAAAAAACCGAAAGCATTACTCTATTAAAGTTAACTAGAATATGAACATAGATAACAAATCAAATTAACTACAAGTTTATGGACTTCGATCCTGCCTTAATGTCATCTATTGAGCATCTTGGCTATCAAGTAACAGTAGGTGATGTAGCTGCCAATGCTGGAATAGAAATCAATCAAGCTCAAAAAGGTCTGTTGGCATTAGCTAGTCAAACCCAAGGTGATTTGCTAGTTTCAGAAACTGGAGATATCGTTTATAAATTTCCGCACAACTTTCGCTCAATTCTCACCAATCGCTATTGGCAATTGAGATTTAAAGAATACCTCAGAGCAATCTGGAAAGCGGTTTTTTACATAATCAGGATATCTTTTGGTATAGCCTTACTGCTTTCTATTGCCCTGATGTCAATTGCCGTTGTCTTAATCATGATTGCTGCTAGCTCAACTCAAGATAACGACAACAATGGATCTTTTGGTGGAAGAGAGGGTGGTTCTGTTATTTTTTGGGGAAACCCTTTTGATAGTTTTTGGCTATTTGAGCCCAATTACAACAGAAAAAATCCCTCCAGAAAAATGAACTTCCTTGAATCTGTATTTTCCTTTCTCTTTGGAGACGGGGATCCCAATGCCGATCTTGAACAAAGACGTTGGAATACGATAGCTACAGTAATTCGCAATAACCGTGGTTCAGTGATTGCCGAGCAATTGGCTCCTTACCTTGACAATATTAAAGATATCGAAAATGATAATTATGTCATTCCGGTGTTGAGTAAATTCAATGGTTATCCTGAAGTTTCCCCCACTGGTGAGATTATTTATCATTTTCCAGAACTGCAAGTTACCACAAAAAACCATAGTCAATCAGCTATTAGCAATTATCTAGAAGAATCAACGTGGCAATTCACCAAGGCCAGCCCTGAACAGGTCACTCTCTCTGTAGGACTAGGATCTCTCAATGTAGCACTGAGCTTTATATTAGGATCTCTGCTCAAAGGAAGTGCCGCAGTAAAATTGGGGGCATTTATTCTCTTTATTGCCTCAATTTATCATGGTTTGATCTTCTATGCAGCAGCTTTTTTTGCCATTCCAATAATGCGTTATTTTGCCTTAAAAAGACGCAACAACAATCTAGAAAAACGTAACACTGAGCGCCAAAATTTATCTAATTGGCTCACTCAAAACCTAGAAAAGCTACAGAGTAAAATGCTCTATGCCAGTCAATACAGCCAAGAAAAAGTGATTAAAGCTGAAGATATCAGCTATTCAACCGAGACAGATCTTCTAGAGCAACAATGGCAAAAAAGATTAAATCAATCATGAAAAATTGGCAGTAAAAATCTCAGGCGTTTGTTTTTCCATCTGCTTTTCCACCGCATCTCTATAGGTATCGACCACATGATTGGGCATGATATCTCCTTGGGGGGATAAGAATGACCATTGTTGTCCAACATGTAAAAAAGTACCCAAACCCTTAGTAGGAGGTACAAGAGTGAAAGTATCGCAGAGATTAACTATACGGTAGCTGTTGGGAATCATCTTAGAATGTAGCTTGGCAAAAGTGGCATCGCCCGCCCTTGGACTAGCATAAGTATAAAGTCTTAAATTGGGACGCAATTTTGGTACATTTAAAGCTAAATCAAGAGCGCATATAACCGCTAAAGATGCGCCTAAACTATGCCCTGTGATATAGCAAGGTAAAGAAGGATCAAGTTGTTTTGCGATATCACGCGGTAATGGTTTGACAATTTTAAGATAGTTTCTCATAAAACCTTCATGGACCTTGCCAAAATACTTGAGAGAGACAGGGTCTGTATAGGGCATTTCGATAGCTGCTAGATTGTTAATCCATTCACTGCCAGTTTGGGTGCCGCGAAAGACTATGATATTGTGCTTGGGGCAAGAGAGTACAAAGCCTAAATAGACTGGAATTTCTCTGCGTACTTTTACTGCTTGCTTGATTGTGCTATTAATCAGTGACTTGCCCATCTCATTGAGGCTTTCTTCTAGAGGATCATCGGCAATCCAGCGAGGATCTGGGATCTGGAGTTCTACCTTTTGAGAAGTTGCCATTTCTTTGCCTTGAAAAGAAGCAATCTGTTTATATCCAGCTAGAATTTCACTATAGGCTGGTAGTTTGCTGATTGAGCCATCATAACTAGGAATAACCTTGCCAGTTAAATATTGTTGTGTCGCAATTTTAGAGCATTGGATCAAAAGTTTAGAAATTTGGCGATCATAGGGAAGAGTTGGCGCAGTCAGTTTAGTTTGCCTAATTAGAGTCTGCCCTTGATAAATTTTCTTGGCATCAGAATTAAAAGTTGCTTGCAACAACTGATTGGGATCTTCATTGAGTTGAGATTCTGCCAAAGATCGTAAACGAGACTCATTTTTTTTAGTATTAAAATCTCTTGCCAGAGTTGCCGCAACACCCAAGCCCAAACCACCTAGAAGGAGTTGACGACGGTTAACCTTAACTACTCTACTCATCTGGACCTCCTAAATAAGCTTCCAAAACCTTGCTGTTATTTTGGATTTCGGCAGGTTTACCATCAGCTAAATTAGTACCCTCTGCCATCACCCACACGTAATCGCATAAAGACATGATGACATCCATATTGTGTTCAACAATCAAAAAAGAAATTCCCTGACTATTCCAGCGGATAATATGTTCACTGATTTGGGCAATTAGGGTTGGATTGACCCCTGCAGCCGGCTCATCTAATAGTATGAGCTTGGGAGAACTCATCAGAGCCCTGCCTATTTCCAGTAGTTTGCGCTGCCCACCTGAGAGGATGCCAGCATAGTCATTGACCTTGCTAGCTAGGCCTATATCCTCCAAAATTCTCATTGCCTGCTCTTTATTTTCTCTCTCTTGGCGACGAATTTCATCCCGTTTGAACCAAACTTGCAAGAAATCTTCACCTAATTGTTTAGGCGCGGCCAAAAGCATATTCTCCATGACCGAAAGGCGCGAGAGAACCTTGGCTACTTGAAATGTCCTCACGCAACCTGAGCGCGAGACTTGATGAGATTGTAATTGATCTAGGCTTTTGCCAGCAAAAGTTACCTGACCTTGATCTGGCTCAATAAACCTGGAGATTAGATTGAATAAAGTGGTTTTGCCAGCCCCGTTAGGTCCAATCAATCCCGTGATACTGTTAGTTTTTACCTCGATTGAGGCGTTGTTGACAGCCTTGATCCCACCAAAACTCTTGGATAAGCCTGTGGCTAGTAATAAAGATTCATCCATTTTGTTGTTCCTATCTATCAAGTGTCAATTCTTCACCCTTACCTAAAAGACCTTGAGGCCGCGACATCATTAGGACTATCAAGATTAAACCAATGAGCATCACGCGCAGTGCGCCAACTTGGCTCTCACTTAAAAATCCAATAGTTGGCAAAAATCTGGTGGCTGATTCGTAAAGCCAGAATATTACCGAACCCAAAATAGTACCTACATTGCTCCCTGCTCCACCTAAGACCACTATAATCCAGGCATTAAAAGTTACTAGTGAATCAAAATTACTAGGATAGATAGCTGTCAATTGCCAGGCAAAAAACGAGCCGGCAATCCCTGCTATAGCCCCGCCGATTAAAAAAGCCTGTAATTTATAAATAAAAACATTCTTGCCTAAAGCTTTAGCTACCTCTTCATCTTCTCTGATGGCTTTTAATACCCTTCCCCAAGGACTATTGATTAAAAACTCTAAGCCCAAATAGATCAAAGCCAAAACTGACAACTCTAAGATCATCAAACCGACTTTATAACTATAATCAGAAACAGCAAGCACTCCATTGATATAGATCAAAAGGGTTAAAATTACCCCCAAAACACCCATAACTGCTAAATATAGTCTTCTTCTGGAAGCGCTGAGCTTATTTCTGAGATTTTTCTGGACAGATTTTACTATCTTGGCTATGCAAAAAACAGCAAGTAAAGTCAAAATAGCAATCAAGATTAGTTTTAAAAATAAATTTGGCTCCCACTGAGAAAAAGGCAAGGGGAAACTTTGAATACCAAAAGTACCTTTGGTGAGACCCTGCTCATTTTGGACTATCAGGCGCAAGGTTTCTGCTCCTCCTATAGTCACAATAGAAAGATAGTCTTCCCTCAAGCGCAGAGTACTCAAGCCAATTAACAACCCCAAAAGAGCAGCTAAAAGAGCGCCTATAGCTACGGCAATTATTATTGGTACGCCCTTGAGACTCAAAAGAACAGTTGCATAGGATCCAAGAATCATAAAAGCGACCAGCCCGAAGTTAATCAGCCCACAAATACCCCATTGCAAATTGAGCCCTAGAGCAAAAATACTATACAACCCAACATTAATTGTTAAAAAAACGATATATTCAACCATATAAATTTATTGAACTTGGTTATAGCAGTTTTTCAGGAACAGCCTTCGGGCTTATTGTATCGCAATCTTGGACGTAGCAAGTTAAACAGTATCTAGGGGAATTAGAAAAAAAACATGAAAGTTTTCTTCAGTTCGCGCTAGGATGTATTATGGAGTCTGCTCAAGTTTAACCTAACAACTGGTGCATTCTTTATCCCAATTAATCCTATTCACATGAACTCAAAATCCACAAGTCCTCAAGGGTCCAGAATTTCTTTCTCTATGGAAGACTTTGAAAAGGCGCTTGATCAACACGATTATCAATTCAACAGAGGTCAAACAGTCAAAGGTAAGGTTTCTGAACACACATCAGAAGGAGCCTATATAGATATCGGGGGGAAATCTCCTGGATTTGTTCCCTCAGCAGAGGCCAACTTGCAAACTGGCGTACCCATGAGTGAATCACTTCCTTTGGGAGAAGAATTAGATTTTCTGATTGTTCGAGAGCAAAATGAGGACGGGCAGGTAACGCTTTCACGGCGTCAGTTAAGTATTAAACAAGCCTGGGAAAATATTTTGCAACTCTATGAGGACGGTGAAACTGTTCAAATCAAGATCACTAACTTGAATAAAGGTGGAGTGATTGGAGAAGTAGAAGGACTCAGAGGCTTCATACCTCGTTCTCACTTACTAGAGCGAGATAATCTTGAATCTCTCGTAGGTCAATCTCTCGGTGCTAATTTCTTGGAAGTTAACCGCGATACTAACAAAATAGTTCTTTCTCAAAGGCAACTGGCTAAAGCTGCAGCAATTAGTAAGCTAACCAAAGGAAGCCTTGTTGATGGCTTGGTTGTTAAAATTCAACCCTATGGGGTCTTTATTGACCTTGATGGAGTAACTGGGCTACTGCATATCAAACAAGTCAGTAATGCCCGAATAGAGTCACTAGAGAGCTTATTTGCTGTTGGTCAAAAGTTGAAAGTTGTTGTCTTTGAGGTAGATGAATACAAAAATCGGGTTTCTCTCATTACAAAAGTACTTGAATCTTATCCCGGTGAAATCATCGAGAATATAACTGAGGTCATGAGCAATGCTCCAGAAAGGCTCGAACGTGCCTTGCTAGCTGCCCAAGAACAGGAAAGACTTCAACTTCAGCTACAACAAGAAGCAGAACAAGCCCAAGAAATCGAAGAAATCGAAGAACAAGTCATCGCCGAAGATTAATCACCCGCGGTTTGCCTGTACCAGCTTAATAAAGTACGGGCAAGCAGATAGGGGTCATGGCGAATATTCTTTCCAGTTTCATCCTTTTCCATAACATCAGATAAAACCAAGCGACAATCTAAATTTTGAACATCCTCTCTATCCAAAAAGACGGGATGTGAATTTTTGTCGGCATAATTTTTCAGAAATTCATCAGAAGGCGGTTGCCGTTGAACCAAAACCGCATCACAGGCGTTACTCTCACATACGCGATTGAGCGCGCGCAAATGATCAGATACTGTGTATCCATCGGTCTCTCCAGGCTCAGTCATGATATTACAGATATAGATCTTAGGCACTTTAGCATTCAAGAGAGTTTCCCTGATTTGAGGAATTAAAAGATTGGGTATGACGCTGGTATAGAGACTACCAGGTCCAATAATTATATAATCTGCTTCCTCTAGCGCTTTAATAGCAGCTGGCAAAGCAGGAGGATTACTTGGACTGCAGCCAATTTTATCTATCTTGCCACCTGCTTTGGTGATGTTGGATTCACCCTCAATTAAACGTCCATCACTCAAACGAGCATAGAGTATAACTTGCTCTAAAGTAGAGGGAAGAACCTTTCCTCTGATGGCAAGTACTTTTGAGCTAGCCGCAATTGCTCTTTCAAGATCGCCAGTAACTTCTGTCATGGCTGTGAGAAATAGATTGCCAAAACTATGCCCACTTAATCCATCTCCAGCTTGAAAACGATATTGAAATAATTCAGTAAGCAGTTTTTCCTCATCGGCCAAGGCTGCTAAACAGTTGCGAATATCTCCAGGCGGCAATATACCTATTTCGCGTCTCAACCGCCCTGAGGAGCCACCATCATCTGCTACTGTTACAATTGCGGTGATATTGCTACTATACTGTTTAAGCCCTCGCAGCAGGTTTGATAGACCTGTTCCTCCTCCAATTGTGACAATTTTGGGACCACGGTTGAGACGACGATTGTCTACTAGCAGATCAACTAGCTCTCTATCCCCTTCAGGATTGAGAGCATCTGCAATTGTACCCATTGTGCGGCTCTGACCCCAGAAGACCAAAAATAGTCCCAAAATCAGCGCTAGAGGTCCTGAAATATAACTAGGAACAAGATGAGTAAAAGAACTTAAAATCTGGCCGGTTAAATCAATCAAGCGATTAATTGGAGTTAATTTAACCCAGATTGCCAATCCCAAGGCCGTCAAAATTACCCCGGCAGCGCTTGTCAATAGCCAGCGTTTAACGAGAATACCGGGAAGCATCCATTTAAACCAACGATTACTTGGACTGAACGGACGAACTACAGATTTCCGAAAGGAATTGGACATGGATCAAAAGCTTAACGATTGGAAGTCTACAATAATTAGATTGCTAGATGAGGACTAAAGTTGCAACATAAAGAAACCAGAATTTTGGGGATAGATCCCGGTTTAGCTACTTTGGGCTTTGGTTATATCGTATGTGATCAAGAGAGAAATTCGTCAGTACCGAAGTTCTTAGATGCTGGAATTATTGAGACTTCAGCTGAACTGTCCTTAGGTGAAAGATTAGCAGTGATCTATAGCGATCTTCATGAACTACTAGAAGAATATAGACCAGATCTAGTTTCGATAGAGAAACTTTTTTTTTACCGAATGAGCACAACAATCCCCGTAGCACAAGCTAGAGGAGTGGTGATTTTGGTTCTGGCACAATTAAAAATTCCCATAATAGAATACACCCCTAATCAAGTCAAGCAGGCACTGACAGGACATGGTAAAGCCGACAAAAGATCAGTTCAAGAATCAGTCGCAAGAGAATTAAATCTAGAAAAAATAATCACCCCTGATGATGCCTCTGACGCTTTAGCCCTGGCTTTAACAGCTTGGCTTAACCGCTAAAAATAAAAAAGCCGGCGCAAATTACACCGGCTTCGAGGATCATCTAGTACTAATCATCTAAATCATCATCGTCATCTTCATAGAGATCATCTTCGAGCTCTTCTTCATCGGAGAATAGAACATCGGTTATTAAATCATTCTCATCATCATCTAGATTGACACCGCCGCCGATAACTCGACGAGCAATATGATCGTCAACCAAATCATTGTCAAGGTTACCGACTGTCAGACTGTTGCTAAATCCCTCATCTTCATAGTGGCGATCACCCATCTCGTAAGAAGAGCGAGAGTAAGCATTATCCTCAATCGGTTCACTTAAGAGGGCGGCTGCTGCAGCGGCTGCATCTTCATGAGCGCCAAAGCCTGTTCCTGCAGGGATCAAACGTCCAATGATGACATTTTCTTTGAGACCACGCAGCCAGTCAGACTTTCCTTCAATGGCCGCTTCAGTTAGAACCCGAGTAGTTTCTTGGAATGATGCAGCACTGATGAAACTGTCAGTATTCAAAGAAGCCTTAGTGATTCCCAACAAAACAGGGGTGTATTTGACAGGAGCCTGACCAGTTAGAGAGACTGTTTCATTGTGCTTTTCTATCCCACGCAATTCGACTAATTCTCCTGGTAAAGCGGTGCTATCCCCTCCATCGTCAATGCGAACCTTATAAGTCATTTGGCGAACGATCACCTCGATATGTTTATCGGAAATATCAATTCCCTGAGATTGATAAACAGATTGAACTGAATCGACCAAAGACTTTTGAGTTTTGCGCAAAGCTTTGATAGTACCTTCTTGAATGCCATCGACTTCAAGATGAAGATTGAAATAGGTTTCCAACAACTCATGTGGGTTAGAAGGCCCGTCAGTCAGTGGTTCACCCCCTTCAACTTTTTGACCATCAGAAACGATGGAAATCTGTCCAGGTAAGAGTGGGTATTCACTAATCATGCCATCTTCTTCAATGACCTTAATATCAACCGTTTCATCATTGGCATATTCTACTTGGCAAATACCAGGCTTGCGAGCTAAGACACAGGCTTCTCTTGGTTTACGAGCTTCTAAAAGCTCTTCGATCCTTGGTAGACCCTGGATGATATCGCCAGTTTTAGCCCTTTCAAAAACCAACAGAACCAGATTGTCTCCTCTTTGAACTAAATCTCCATGTTCGACATGAAGGATAGCTCCAGCAGAGACACGATAAGGACGTGCTGAGCGGAATTTCACTTCGAATCCTTCTTTAACTTCTTTGAGGGAAACTACTTGACCAGAGTCTGACAAAATTACCCCGGGAGCAAGTGTGGTACCTGCTACAAGAAGATCCCCAACTTTAAGCTTAGATTTACCGGGAATTGTTAAGGTAAATTGATCGGATTCACGCATCACCAAAATGCGTCTTACTACTTCATTTCCGCCTTGAATACCTCTGACGTAACCGTTTTCTTTACATTGGATTTCAGTGCGCGCTACTACGGCCCCTTTGGGGATCTGTTGTCCATTTTGAACCAAAACTCTAGTCTGAACACTTCCACCATAAGGATCGGTTTCGCTATCACGTCTGAGGGTTAATGACTCCAAAATCACCAATTGCAAACGATCACAGTTAGCTTTTTCATCTTTTTTGATTTCAATATCAGCAGTTAGATGAATGATGCCATCTTTTTCTTGTGAAGACATTTCAAGTACTAACTGAGTGCTCAAAAGATGAGTGCCTTCTACCGAACGAACCCTCTCTCCATCTTTATAGTAAAGACGTTGAACAGAACGCAGCTCAATGGTACGATCTCCCTCTTGGTTGATAGAACCTTGAGATGGTGAAGCAGGTTCATCAGAGACTGTATATTCCTCCACTGGCCTTAGCAATAGAGCCATGCCCTCAGTTGTTTCTACAATATCCCCTTGGCGCAGTTCACCCACTACTACACCGGGAATAATTTCGGTGCCAGGTTGAACCAGAGAACCACTTTCAAATGTCATCAACCAGTCAGGATCTATATCTCTATATATATCCCCTGGCTTGATAATGATTTCACGCAGAATATCATTTTTTTGAATGATCTCTACTACTCCACTAGATTGGCAGAAGATGTCCTTGACCACCTCGGTTCCGGCTTCTACATACTCTCCATCTTCTACATTGAGAAGTCCAATATCTTTGTTGACTTCATGAGTTTCTTCTGGTACCCAAACCAAGGTACCTCCTTTAATAATCTCGTAGCCCTGTTTGCGGCCGCCTTTGCTGATCTCAATTCCTGCATATTTAACGATCCCACCAGTAGTTGTCCGATAGCGATCATCAATCAATTCTGCAATGATTGAGTGGTTGGGAACTTTGGTTCCTGGGGTAGTTTTAAGAGCAAATCTCTGTCCATCAACAGTCTGAATAATATATTGCTCACGTCCACCGGTGGTTTCTACCTTGACCTGAGCGCTATCCAAAATAGCAGAAGCAGTGACAATCTCGATCTCACGGCTACCCAAAATGGTTCTCACCAGACCGCCATTATTGGTAATTAGTTTGGTTTCAGCTAAGACATTACCTTCTTCAACATAGTCATCGTTGTTGACGGTGGCTTCCGCTCCAGGTGGCAGGTTATAAACTTCGCCAGAGAGTATCCAGACTAAACCGCTACGGCCTGCTATACGAGTTGTATTACCTTGGCGATCTGTCTTTTCTTCAGGTACGATATTTGCGAAAAATATCTCACCGGCCAGGATTGTGGCCACATCCTTGGTAGCTCTTTCGGTTGAGCGCTGTAGTTTAACTGTAGATTCTTCAATAATCAGATGGCCTGCTTCAACTTTGGCACCATCTTCAACAAAAAGAAGCGAACCAGGATTAAGGTGATACTCAACTGGAGATACTCCTTTGGCAAGAGGCACTACTGTTAAATCTCCTGAAACCTCAATCTGTTCACAGTCATCGCCATGTGGAGTACGGATACGACGGGTAACTAGCTCTTTGCTCAGGCGAATTGTACCATCAATGGGTGATTTGACTGAACGGGCAACTTCTCCAGTAAATACCCCACCTGTGTGGAAAGTACGCATGGTTAGCTGAGTACCTGGCTCTCCAATTGATTGGGCAGCAATAATGCCTATGGCTTCTCCCATATCCACCATATGGCCATGGGCTAAACTCCAACCGTAGCAATGTTGACAGACTGAGCGAGAAGATTCACAAGTTAAAGGAGAACGTACTTTGATTTCTTCGCGAGCACGTCCAATTTTCTTGGCTAAATCATCATCGATATCTTGATTGCGTTTAGCAATTATCTCTCCATCGACCTCAAAATCTTCGGCTAAAATTCTACCCAAGAGGCGATCTGCTAAGGGAATTAAAACCCTATCCCCATCTTTCATTGGGGTAACCGTAATACTTCTATCGGTTCCACAGTCAACTTCCCGCACGATGACATCTTGAGCAACATCTACTAGACGACGAGTTAGATAACCCGAATCAGCAGTACGCAATGCGGTATCAACTAACCCTTTTCTCGCTCCGTAGGATGAAATGATATATTCTGTGACTGTCAATCCTTCTCGGAAATTAGTTTTGATGGGCAAGTCAATCAGTTCCCCTTGAGGATTAGCCATTAGCCCCCTCATACCTACTAATTGACGAACTTGGCTCATATTGCCCCTTGCACCGGAAAAGGCCATCATATAAACCGAGTTAAGAGGATCGGTGACACGGAAGTTACGGATTACTTCATCTTTCAGTAATTCTGAAGTCCCATTCCATGTGTCAATTACCTTTTGAAAGCGTTCTACTTCGGTGATTTCTCCCCTGGCAAAGCGCTGTTCTGTCATCCGAATTTCCTGTTCTGCCTCTTCGAGCATTTGCTTTTTAGCTGGTGGAACAGTCAGATCATTGACACTGATTGAAACCCCAGCTTGAGTTGCATAGCGAAAGCCCAGATCTTTGAGCCCATCAGCTAGTTGAGCGCAACGGGCTGAACCATGACTGCGGTAAACACTAGCAATTAGCTTTTTTAGACGGCCTTTATCGACGGTGTAATTATAAAACATCATAGTCTCCCAAAATTCTCATTAGCTTTAGCTTTCATCATCTAAATCACTCAGTCCAAGAGATTCGTAGGTTGGACGACTGGGAGTGCGTCGGAAATTGTCAACCATCAAATCAACTTCTATATCTCGGCTACCGCCAGAACCATCGGCATTTGTTTCTACTTTGTGAACAGCGATATCTAAACCAAGAGATTGTAGCTCTCTCATCAGTACCTTGAAGGACTCCGGTGTGCCAGGTCTTGGGATAGGCTTGCCTTTGACAATAGCGTTGAGAGCTTCATTGCGTCCCTGCATATCATCAGACTTGACAGTCAGAATTTCCTGTAGGGTATAGGCCGCTCCATAAGCTTCTAGTGCCCAGACCTCCATCTCTCCAAAGCGCTGGCCACCCTGTTGAGCTTTTCCACCAAGTGGCTGCTGGGTTACCAATGAGTAAGGACCAGTAGAGCGAGCATGAATCTTGTCATCGACTAGGTGAACAAGCTTGAGCATGTAGGCTTTGCCCACTGTGACCGGACGGTCAAATGGCTCACCAGTTCTGCCATCATAGACCTGAATCTTGCCGGGCTGTTGCTGATCAAAAACCCAATCGCGATTTGGTTTATGTGAAGCATCATCGAGCATTCCATGGACTGTTTCTTTGGAGGATTCTTCTCCATACATTTCATCAAAAGGAGTGACCTTAAAGCGCACACCAAGATTCTCCCCAGCCCAACCTAGCAAGCATTCGAAAACTTGTCCTACGTTCATCCTGGAAGGCACACCTAGCGGATTTAGTACTATATCAACAGGGCGCCCGTCAGGTAGGTAAGGCATATCTTCTATCGGTAAGATACGAGAGATGATTCCTTTGTTACCATGGCGACCGGCCATCTTATCTCCGACTTGAATTTTACGTTTTTGAGCAACGTAAACCCGCACAACCATGTTGGCTCCAGGTGGCAATTCATCCCCTTGCTCACGGGTGAATACACGCACATCCACAACTCTTCCTTTTTCTCCGTTAGGGACCCTGAGAGAATTGTCTCTGACATCACGGGCTTTTTCCCCGAAGATTGCCCGAAGCAGCTTTTCTTCTGGTGGCTGGTCCGATTCACCCTTTGGAGTGACTTTACCTACCAGGATATCGCCAGATTCAACCCATGCTCCTGTTCGAATAATCCCTCTTTCATCGAGATTTCTAAGGGCATCTTCCCCAACATTGGGTATTTCTCTGGTAATTTCTTCAGGTCCTAGCTTGGTCTGTCTGGCTTCTATTTCATATTTTTCAATATGGATACTAGTATAAGTATCGTCATAGACCAGTCTTTCGCTGATCAAGATAGCATCTTCGTAGTTATAACCCTCCCAGGGCATATAGGCAACTAGGACATTTTGCCCCAAGGCAATTTCACCACCTTCAGTAGCCGAGCCATCAGCTAATACTTGCCCAGGTTCTACATCTTCACCAATATAGACCAATGGCCTTTGGTTGAGGCAGGTATCTTGGTTAGATCTTTGGTACTTCTGCAGACGATACTCAATCTCACGCTCTTGAACTGGTATTAAGTGCTTGGGTATCTCTATGCTGTTGGTTCGCTCCAATACATTGGCTAGATCTGTAATCAGATTAGGCAGGATTGAGAGTTTTTTGTTCTCCAAGGCATCTTTGATTTTGCTAGCTATGGCTATATGCTCGTTATAAATATTGATATTTACACTTGCTTTAGCAGCAATTGTTAAATTGATCAAAGCGCTTCTGAAATATGGTTGAATCAGGTTAGCTAATTTACTACGCCATTCACTAGGGATCAATTCTTGAGGCAGTGGCATTACCTTGAGAGACTTGATAATGACTGTTTCTAATCCTCTTTCAGAATCAAGTAGGAAAGCTAGAAATCTTTCCAAGTAGGCTTTAACTGCATCTAAAGAAGAAGGCAAACTTTCTTGCAAACTAGCGATCACCCAATTTGTCAGTTGTTTCTTGTGATTCTCATCTTCAAATCGATTGAGAATGTCACTGCCTTGGTTTGTTGCTAAGTAGTGAATGCCTTGAGCTAGACGATCAGCTAAAACTCTACTTGAAACTGTAACTATCTCATCTACTAGATAATCCTGTAGATGGGGTACTGCAAGATCTTCTACCTTGATTTTGATTCTGGTTGCATCTACGTGAGTTACCGTACCGTAATAACGAGAAACAACGACCATACCAGAATCCCGGGCTGTTTGGGCTTCTAGCCCTGTCCCAACCAATGCTCTTTCAGGCCTTAGTAGAGGCACCGCTTGACGTTGCATGTTAGACCCCATTAGGGCGCGGTTTGCATCATCATGCTCTAGAAAAGGAATCAAGGAAGTAGCAACTGAGACAATCTGCACCGGAGAAACTGCAATATAATCAACTTGTCCTGGTGTAGTAGTAGAGAACTCTTGGCGATAACGAACAGGTACAGCTTGACCTAGAATATAGCCTTGTTGATCGGTAGCTACATCTCCAGGAGCTACTCGCATATCATCTTCTTCATCAGCAGTGAGGTAAACGGGAGGCTGATCTTTTCTGGCCCTGCCGTTTTCTACTCTATAGTATGGAGTTTCGATAAAACCATAGCTGTTGACCCTTGCATAGGTTGCCAAAGATCCTATTAATCCGGCATTGGGCCCTTCAGGAGTTTCTACAGGACAAATACGCCCATAGTGAGATGGGTGAATATCCCGCACAGCAAAGCCTGCTCTTTCTCTGGTGAGTCCACCAGGGCCTAAAGCTGAGAGGCGACGCTTGTGAGTCAGCTCAGCTAAAGGATTGGTCTGATCCATAAACTGCGAGAGTTGGGATGAGCCAAAGAACTCCTTAATTGCTGCTACTAAAGGTTTGGGGTTAACCAAGGAAGCAGGAGTGAGTGTATCTGAATCACCAACAGTCATACGCTCACGAATGATGCGCTCCAAGCGATTCAAACCCACCCTAACCTGGTTTTGAAGCAGTTCTCCTACAGATCGAACACGACGGTTACCCAGGTGATCTATATCATCGGTATTACCCATGTCAAACTCTAAGTTGATCAGGTAATCTATCGCTGTGAGGATATCTTCTCTAGTTAAAATCCTGGTGTGATCAGGTATGCTCAGATTTAGTTTTCTGTTGAGTTTATAGCGACCCACTCTGCCTAGATCGTAGCGCTTAGGATCAAAAAAACGTGAATCCAAAAGCATCTGTCCACCGGTAACAGTAGGAGGTTCGCCAGGTCTGAGCTTACGATAAAGTTCTAGTAAAGCATCTTCTTCTGAGGGGCTACCTTCTTTATCTAGTGTTTTTTGGTAATACTCTGGATGGCGCAGTGAGTCTGTAATCTCGCTATCGCTTAGCCCTATTGCCTTGAGCAGAACTTGAGCTGAGAGCTTGCGTGTTTTATCAATTCTTACCCAGACTAAGCCATTTTTGTCTGTTTCAAATTTTAACCAAGCTCCTCTGTTGGGAATCAAAGAGGCTGAATAAGTTCTTCGTCCATTTTTATCAGTTTCTGATTTGTAGTAAACTCCGGGAGAGCGTACAATTTGATTGACAATTACCCTTTCGGCTCCGTTTACTATAAAGGTTCCCCGATCAGTCATTAGGGGTAAATCACCAATGAAAACGGTATTTTCTTTAATTTCTCCGGTTTCTTTATTAATCAGACGAGTAGGCACATGCATCTGAACTGAATATGTGCTATCACGACGCTTAGACTCTTCTACACTATATTTTGGTTCTTTTAACTTGTAATTGTCCCCTATAAAATGAAGCTCTAATTTCCCAGTATAGTCAGTGATAGGAGAGAAACTGTTTAGTTCTTCTATCAGTCCTTCTTCTAAAAACCAACGAAAACTGTGGTGTTGAATCTCGATTAGATCCGGTACTGGCAAGAGGTTATTGTAGTTTGAAGTGTTCATTTTGGAGATCAAATAACAGAAAAATCCGAGATAGTTTTGAATTGAGATAATCAACAGAGGCTTTAGGTATGGACAAAGCGAAAAAGCGCTTGGGCATTTTCGGTAGTTTGTCTTGCTAAATCCTCAAGCTGAACCTGACGTAATTGAGCTAAACACTCTGCTACATGAAAAACGTAGGAAGGCTCATTTCTTTTCCCACGTTTGGGTACAGGTGCCAAAAAAGGGCAATCCGTCTCTACTAATAAACGATCATAAGGAACTCTTTGAGCTGATTGTTGAATAAGTTGCGCATTTTTAAAGGTAATTACTCCACTAAAGCTGATATAAAACCCAAGATCTAGAAACCAGTCGGTTTCTTCGGGTGTTCCACCCCAGCAATGCATAACCCCTCTGAGAGAACCAAAGCTCCCAAAAAAGTCCTTAAGCACGTTTTTGAGATCTAAAGCAGCTTCTCGACAATGTATAATCACCGGAATACCTAGCTGGTGAGCGATTCTAAGCTGAGCAACCAATGCCTCCTTTTGTTGTTCTTTATTTTCTGCTTTATAGAAGTCCAATCCAGTTTCTCCTATAGCTACTACTCGTGTATCCGACTTGGCCAGAGACAAAATCAATTTATCTGTCTCTCCTGCTTTCCATTGATCTGCTGAGAGTGGATGTAATCCAACTGAGAAGGAAACTTCAGGAAAGCGGTCGGCAATAGCCTTGATGCTCTCAAACTCTTGTGGCTCAACACAGGAATGAATCAAGTGCACAAGACCCATGTTGCGCCAGCGCTGAGCCAACTCATCTAAATCTTGTGCAAAGTCATCAAAGTTGATATGTACATGAGTGTCAACTAACTGCATTATTAACCTACTATTTAGCAGTCACTATTTTTAGTGCTTACAATGAACCCTAAGGCTCAACTTACGCACTGGCAGATGAGCTGACCTTGTTCAAAGCCCGAGCTAGGCGAGATTTTTTTCTAGCCCCTGTATTTGCATGGAGCACACCTTTTTTAACTGCTTTATCTATTTTGCTGTAGGCTTGGGCTAGTGATTCATTAACAGAGTCTTGCTTTTCTTTGCCGGCACCAAAGGATTCGACCGCTTGGAAGCATTTCTTCATTAATGTTCTGACAGAGGATTTGTAGTTCTTGTTGCGGATACGGTTCCGCTCAGCAATCTTTATACGCTTTATCGCAGACTTTTTATTGGCCACGGTTGTCTTAATCTAGTCTTTTTTAGTATCGGATTAATCATCGTAACATATTTATCTGATTTATACAATATCATTTTATATATTATTTTAATGCGATCAAACGATCTGCTCATTTGTAGGCAGTCGCAGCAAGATTTTTATCTTGAACCATAAATTTCTTAATCGCCAAAATTTAGAAATCTCTATAGCTTTTAGGGTTTCTTCTAGCTCAGTATTTCTTTGTGAGAGTTCATGGAGATCTGATTGACTAGTTTGAAGAGTTGTTTTAAGTTGATTATTAGCTTGGGTCAAACAATCTAGCTCGCCTCGAACTGATACAAGCTCTTCTTTGAGAAGATCTATAGATTCTGTATGACTCAAAAAGCTAGAAACATTTTTAGAAAAAGCAAAAGGAGATTCAGATAAAGATAAGCCCTGTTGGAGCTCGAGATAGTAATGTCTTCTTGCTGCTAAGGTTATAGTCTCTCCAGTACTATAGCAAGTAAAAGCGTAGGGATATCTAATTGAAGTTAGATAATCATTTCCAAGCAGGCTCTCAAGGTAAGTTTTGGCAAGCATTGACCAGATAGCGCTGCGCTTTCCCTGATACATTGGACTATATTTGGAAATTTCCTCGGGATTATTGATATCCCAACCACTGAAGTGAACAAACAGTAAAGGCTCTCCATCTACCAAAACCTTATCGTATTGTTCAATTTCCAATTTTTTTTGATACAGATTCCAATGCCCCAAGTTAGCACCAGGATGAGAAAAGACTGAGACACCCCTAAAAAATTGAGGTACTAAATTTAACCAAAGTTGATCTACAAATAGACCTCTAGGCTCAGATATAGCCAAATCATTAAAAGAAAATTTAGTTAATCTATTTTTGAACCACTCTATAAAGTTCCAAGTAGTACTAGATCTACTCAGTCCCAAAAATCCTGCATTAAAAGTTCCTACTCTTAGAAAATTCACCTCATGAGGATAAACATATTCATGGTCAACAGGAAGATCACAATGGGCTGTCAAAAGAATTGAGTGATTCTCTAGTTCCTGAAAAATAGGCTCTAGGGAACCACAAACCATTATGTCTGAATCTAGAAATACCCATTTGTCAATATCAGTGTTTTGATAGAGATATTGATGAAGGTGGCCGCGCAAGGCGCAGCAAAGCTCAAACGCGCTGTAGTAAAAACACATTTGTCTTACTATCTCTTGATCATCAAGATCTTCTAGAAATATCCACGAAAAATCATAATCCTTTGGCTCAAAATAGCCGTCTACTTGATCCGCCAACAGAACATAAAATTTAACATCTTCGTTATATTTTTTAAGAGATTGCAAGAGGGTCCTAGCATAGACTAAATGACTTTTGGTGATGATAGTGCAGATAGTCGGCATAACGAAAAAAGACAATAAGAAATAACTACATAAATTTTAGCAAGATAAATATCGCAATCACTTATAATATTCACGAGTTAATTTAATTGAAACAACCAAAAGATAGAATGTATGTACAGTTTTTTTAATTTCTTTGATCAACGTAGGCGACTTACATTTGTTTTGGCTTTATTGCTTGGACTTTTAAGCGTTATAGCCCCTTTAACAATGAAGGTTTCTGCCTCCGAACATAGCACGCTTTATCATGGTGGAGATATCCTGACTATGGCTGGAGAACAGGCCGAATATGTTGAAGCGATAGTTGTCCAAGAAGGCAAAATAAAATATGCAGGAAATAAAACTGATGCCATCAAATGGGCCGGCAAATCTCCTGAATTAATCGATCTCAAAGGTAAGACCCTTTTACCGGGATTTATCGATGCTCATGGTCACTTCATTTATCAAAGCAAAAATCTTCTAGATGCTAGCCTATTGGGAGTTAAAAATATTCCCGAATTGCTTGCTCGAATCAAAGAGCAGTCCCAAAAAGTGCCAGAAGGTAGCTGGATTGTTGGTTTAGGTTATAGAACCAACAACATGGAAGAACATCGTCATCCAACTAAAGAAGAATTAGATAGCATCAGCGCTACCAGTCCCATTATGGTAGTAGATGGATCAGGGCACCATGCTGCGATTAATAGTGCCTTGATGAAACAGCTAAACCTCAGCGCTGCAACTCCAGATCCAGAAGGTGGTATTTATTACCGCAAAGCTGGTTCTCAAGAATTAGATGGTCATGTTGCTGAAGAAGCCCTCAACTATGTTCGCGCTAAGCGTCCAGCCATAACAATAGCTCAATCAGAAAAAGGTATTGCTCTAGCATCCAAACAATGGCTAGAAAACGGTGAAACTACTGCTTTAGAAGCGGGATTTGGTCTTGGTGCTGATGATATTGATATCGCCAAAAATGCTATCGATAAGAAATTACTTCCAATGGATCTAGTGTTATATGCCAAAGGCTCTGTAGCTAACGATGCCATTGATGCGGCCTATCATGTAGTTGAAAAATACTCCAATGATAAGTCAGATAATACTAAAGCTCTTTTGTCATTGCGCCCAGATCTCGATAAACGCTATATCAACAGGGTCCGTTTAGGTGGAATCAAATTTTGGATAGATGGCAGTAACGAAACTGCCTGGATGTCCAAGCCCTTTACTAAGCTTCCTGAAGGCGTGAGTGATAAAAACTACAGTGGCGTAAGGACAACTCCTCAAAAAGACCTAGAAGATACTCTAAATAAATACTGGAAAAGTAATATTCAGGTTTCTGCGCATGTTCTAGGAGATGAGGCAGTTGAGCAGTATTTACAAGCTATCGAAAAGACAATTAAAAAGCAGGGCATGAGTGATCATAGACCTATATTTATTCATGCTCAGTTCGTCCGACCAGATCAAGTTGCAAGGATTAAGGCAGTAGGTGGTGTTCCCAGTTTTACTATTAATGGTTTGGAATTAGTGGGTGATTATGTTGCCACTCTGATGGGACCAGAACGTGAGTCTTGGGCAGCAGCTGCCAATAGCATGGAAACCAATAAAATTAAATGGACTAGTAATCATGATATGCCTGCTGGTGTAAGCCCTAGTTTACTTTATGGTGTCTATAATGCAGTCAATCGCATTACAACCTCAGGCAAGGTAATTGCTCCGCAACAAAGGGTTACTCCTTATCAAGCTTTGCGTAGCATTACCATCAATGCGGCCTATGAAATCAAAGAAGAGAAAAATAAAGGCTCTTTAGAAGTAGGTAAGCTTGCAGATCTTGTAATTCTAGATCAAAATCCTCTCAAAGTGGAGCCTCTAGCTATCAAAAATATCAAGGTCGTTGAAACTATCAAAGAGGGAAATACACTCTTTAAAAAAGATAAGATTTCAGCAATAGTTCCAATTTTTACAGAGCCCAATGAAGCAGCTCATAATCATGACAATGGCAATGAGATAATAATCACTGAACAAGATCGATTGTTTTTAGAGGAATTAGCCAATAGAGCTAGCTGATATTCAACAAAAAAAAGGGACTAAGAAAAGCCCCTTTTTATTATTTTATTTGGTCTATTTTCTTTGCTTCCAAGAAGCTAGCCATTCGCGCAGCACTTCATCAGCTACGCTTCGACCACCCAAGCCAAAAGCTAGTGCTATAGCCACAGCAATGCCGCCTAAAAGTAAGCCAAAGGCCAGGTTTACTATATTAGAAGCTACACCCATACGATCTAGAGCCATAGCTGCTGAAAAGGCAATGATTGCAATGCGCGCAGTCTGAGCCAATATTTTGACCTGACCCGCGCCAGAGCGGCTGATTACGTTATAAGCAAGATTGGCCAGATAAAGTCCTATAGCCAGAACAATCAATCCACCCAAAACATTTACAGAAACTTCCAAAACAGCATTGACAATTCTAGTAAGAGCGGCAAATTCCAGCTTTTCCACCGCGGCAACTGCGCCAGTGAGCATGATGCCAACTAAAACTATAATGCCTGCAATCTGAGATGGAGTTTGTTGGATAACTTTAGAAGAACCACCACCGGCCCCTACATATTCTGAAGTTTTAGGTGGCTCTCTGGGGATTCCGAGCCAACTGAAAATATCATCAAAGCCAATACTAGTGAGGATATTTGTCACCAAGTCGCTGACAAAACGCCCTATAGCATAGGAGACCGTCAGAATTAGAGCTGCAGTAAATATCTTAGGCAGAGAATTTAAAATCTGACCAAGCATTCCTACAGCAGGAGCTGAGATTGCCTCTATCTGCAGCGCGTTGAGAGCAGCAATGGCAGTAGGAATCAAAATCAGCACATAAACTAAAGTGCCCAATATCTGGGAAAGGGCTAGAGTATTTCTCCCCTGTCTAAGTCCAACCTTAGAGCCAATTTGGTCAGTCCCTACTGCAGAGAGAAAATTGGTAACTATAATCCTGACGATTCGGGCAATGAACCAGCCTATTACACCAATTAAGGCCGCTGTCAGAATCTTGGGTATAGCTAACAAAATTTGATTGAGGAGATTTTGTACTGGCTGCAAGGGGCCTTGCAGTTGCAAGATATCTAATACCAGAGGCAAGAAAAACAGCAGAATAAACCAGTACAACGCATTGCCAAAAGCTTCATTGAGCGCCAGAGGAGTATCCTCAGGAGCAGCCCCAGTTGTTTGGGCAATACGATTTTCTAAATTAAAACTGCCGACTCCCCTTACTACAATTTTCTTGGCCAAGGTTGCCAAAAGCCAAGCAATCCCCAAGGTCACCGCTGCACTTACAATGCGAGGCAAATAGCTGAATATTTGCTGCAAGAATGAGTTTAAGGGAGCTGAAACTGCAGGCAATTGCAGGGCATTGAGAAAAGCGTCAATAGCAAAGAGAAAGACCAGCCAAAAAATGGCAGTTGAAAACCATTTTTCTATGGGAATGGACCTATCTATTCCCCTTCCGCCACCTAACCAGGTAGCAAGGCGATTATCAAAATCAGTTTTTCTGAGAAGGCCGCCAACTATTGAAGCAACAATTACAGCCGCCAACCAGCCGACAATTAAAATAGCAACAGCGCCCAAAATACTAGGCAAATAGGTGCTAACTCCATTGGTAACTTGTCTGATTGTAGGATTAATAATCTCCACAGGATTAGTCTGAGCTAATAGCCCAGAACCACCATAGTCAATGAAACTGGCAGAACTTAAAATATTCATATTTTTAGATCTATCCTTTATGTTAATTTACGTTAAGAATCAAAACTTACTAAATTGAGAATAATGATTCTGATTTAGTTTATATCTAAATTGTAGAAAAAGCTTGATTTTAAAGATTAATTAACTTTTTTTAATCTCTTTCTGAGAGCCTATTATCTCTAGAGGCAAGTCTTGCTTTTCCTGAATAGGCCCAGCTTTGCAGAAATTCAATTTGCTCTTGAGCAGTCCTAGCTAGGGGGATCATTTGACTGGCAGCTTCTAAGATATCATCTGTTGTGAATTCACGATTTTGACTAAAGGCAATATGCATTGCTTCAATTAAAATTTGTTCTATTTCCGCACCAGAGAAATCTGGCGTTTCGTAGGCCAATCGTTTAATATCATAGTTGCGCAAACTCTGAGATCTCAACCTAGAAAGGTGAACTTTAAAAATAGCTTCCCTTTCAGCTCTATTTGGTAAACCTACAAAGAAAATTTCATCAAAGCGGCCCTTGCGCAGCATTTCTGCGGGTAAAAATTGCACATTGTTAGCTGTTGCTACTACAAAAACAGGTGAGCGTTTTTCAGCTAGCCAATTGATAAATGTGCTAAAAACCCTGCTGGTGGTTCCGCTATCGCCCTTGCCCTCTGAACCAGCAAAAGCCTTATCGATTTCATCAATCCAAAGTACACAAGGAGCTAAAGCCTCTGCTAGATTAGTCATCTGGCGAGTGCGAGATTCTGATTCTCCCACTAGGGAACTAAAGAGTCGGCCCACATCTAGCCTCAAAAGTGGAAGATGCCAATGATGAGCAATAGCCTTGGCACTTAGAGATTTTCCGGTCCCTTGAACTCCTACCAAAAGAAGGCCGCGTGGATTGGGTAAACCATAGAGCCTGGCTCTTTCACTAAAAGCTGAGCCTCTACGCAGTAGCCAATCTTTTAGCTGATCAAGGCCGCCTATATCCGAAATTTGCTCTGTAGCTGGATAAAAATCCAAAATCTGAGTTTGTCTGATAGATTGCCTTTTCTCTTCTAGAATCATTTCTACATCGTTTGATTCTAGTTTTCCATTAAGCGCAATGCAGCGCGTGAGTACTCTTTTGATGCGCTCAAGAGAAAGACCTTGAGATGCTCGCACCACCTCATCTAACAAGGATGATTCGCAAGTTTGTTGGATATTTGTCAATATTTGTTCTATTTCAGAGCGAATTTCACTAGCAGTAGGTAGAGCAAAGTCCACAACTGTCAAAACCTCAGATAGATCGTTGGGTATATTGATTGTGGCTGAGACTATGACAATATTTTTGGGTTGCGCTTTTAATAATCTGGCTAAATTGCGCAGTTTACGAGAAATAGAAATATCTTCTAAAAAACGTTGAAAATCTCTCAAAATGAAAATTCCACCTAATTTATCAGGTAATTTTTCGATAAATTCTAGAGCTTGGAGTGGATTGCGCCTGCCTAATCCATCAGAGCTGTGTTGATATCCCTCGACAAAATCCCAGATATACACTGTCCTATTGCCCAATTTCTGGGCAGATTTGGCAATAGAGGATTCTAATCTTTCTTCTTCGGCTGTAGCGATATAGAGTAGAGGATAACAAGCTCTAATTAATAATTCAAATTCCTCAGAAAAGTTCATATTTTTATCTAAATTTATTTTGGTACCAAAAATCATCCAGCAAGGTATAGAGCACTGGCACGACAATCAGGCTCAATAAAGTAGAAGTTAGCAGCCCGCCGACAATAGCCACGGCCATTGGTTGGCGTAACTCCGCGCCAGCTCCGATACCAAAAGTAATAGGGAGCATGCCCAAAATTGTTGCAGCAGTAGTCATGATGATAGGCCTTAATCTTATTTTGCCACTTTCAATAATTGCCAATGTCCTTTCGGTTCCCGTTGCCCTGAGCCTCTTGATATAGTCTAAAAGTAGTATAGAGTTCTTGCTCAGTAATCCCAAAAGAAAAATCAAACCAAGGAGAGAAATAATACCAAAATCACTCCTGGTAATCCATAAGCCAAACATAGCCCCAACAATTGCCAGCGGCAAGCTCAAGCCAATCACAACTGGCTCAAGAAGACGGCCAAAGAGCAAAAATAGCACCAACAATAGAAGTATCGTAGAAAGCAATAAGGTAAAGCCAAAGCTCACTAAAACATCAGAGCTATCAGCCGAATTGCCCCAGCGTCTCAATTTTACTTCCTGAGGAAGAATCACACTAGAGAGCTTTTCTACTTTCAAGGTGGCATCTTCCAGAGCCAAATTACGCGAGAGATTAGCACTGAGATAGATCATCCTCTCACCGCCTAGATGCTCGATCTTAAATGGGCTCTCGGCATCTATTGTAGAGTTGGAAAGAGCGACATCTTTAAAATCTGAGATTTTAGCTACTTGAGTTTTCAAATTCTGGGCAGCTTCTAATAATATGCCTAAATCCTGACCTTGAATAGCTAATTGTAGTTGTTTATTGGCATCAGTCTGGACAAAGGGAATATCTTCCACACTGAAGCTCACTCCTTTAAGCTGTGGTAAATGCTGCCTGATATAATCCTGCATTTCAACTGTGTTTCTGGTTCGCTTGGCTTTCATTTTGACATGGATTTTGCCCTGATTGGGCTGACCGTTGATTCCTGCAGTAGTAAAGGCTGATTCTATATCGGGACTATTAAGGATCACCTTCTCTAGTCGCCTACCAGCGCTCATTGTTCTTTTTAGCAGAAATTCTTCTGGAGATTTGGCCAAATCATCCATCCAATTAAAAACAGAGCCAGAAGGACTATCACTAGAAGAAATTATATTAATTCTCGGCAGAGCAGTGCTATACATCACATTGAATTCACCGCGATCTAGTATGGGTACAAACCCCTTGGGAATAAAAGGAATAAAAGCAATTCCCACTAAAAAGCTAGCTAGAGCTATTGCCATTACCGTTTTACGATGAGCTAAGGCCCAATCCAATAACCTTGCATATGATCTGACCAAAAAAAATTCTCTTTTTTTGACCAGACTAGGTTTAAGCCAGCGTAGACAAAGAACTGGGGTTAATGTTCGAGCTACCAATAGAGAAAAGAGAACTGCGGCGGAGATGGTCAAACCAAATGGTTTAAAAAATTTGCCAACTGAACCTACCATCAGTCCGACGGGTAAAAAGACCGCCACAATAGTCAAGGTAGAGGCTATGACAGAGAGACCAATTTCATTAGTACCATTGATCACAGCGGATTTGGTATCTTGCCCTTGCTCAATCAGGCGGGAAATATTCTCTACATCTACAATGGCATCATCTACCACAATCCCAATCACCATAGTTAAAGCCAACAGGGTCAAGGTCTCTAGATTAAAGTGAAAAATAGCCATCACAATAAAAGTACCCAAAAGAGAGGTAGGAATTGCCAAAGCAGAAATTATCGTAGCACTGAAGGTTCTCAGAAACAGAAAAATCACACCGACAGCCAAAATCACTGCTAGAAATAACTCATCTACCGTTGCTCCGGTTGCAGCTTTGATATATTTTGCCTGAGTCTCGGCTAGATCAAAGTGGATATTTTGGTGCCTTTGTTGTAGCTTTTGAATTTCTTGCTGGACTAAAGCCACGACATCTAAAGTGTTAGCATCACTTTTTTTAACTATCTCTAAAGCTAGAGCGTTTTTTCCTTGAAAGTGAACCAGCGTTGGGAATTTTTCACTCAAATAGGAACCATCTTCTTTTTTATGGCTATTTTTGATACTAGAATCTCCCAGAAGGTTGACTTTGAGAACACCTTGAAGCTTTTCTAGATTGGGGATCAGTTCTACTTGAGCGATCTGCCTGATTAGGGAAATATCTATCTGATCACTGCTAAGGGCATAGCTAATTACCGGCGATTCATTGAGGTTTAGGGCAAAAACCTGTGTTTTGAACTGCCGAAAATTAGCCAAAATATTTTTAGTCTGCTCGGCAGCATTTTCCAAGACAGTACCTGGAGTAAAGACAATATTGATTGTGGATTGTTGTGGGTAGGTAGTTGAGTAAATTTCCTTAATGTTTGGCAGAGTCTTTAAACTTTTTTCTAAAGGATTGGTTAAATTTGCTTCGGTATTTAGTGCGCTGTTCAATGAGGCTTTTTGCGCACTTACTACTACCACTGGGTAGCTAATATCGGGAAAAAGTGCATACTTAAGAGAGCTATAGGCCAATATTCCTGCTGCTATCACGGCTAGCCAGAAGGCCACTACCTGTCGTGGATGTTGTACAGCGCTTCGGGAAATATTAAACCGTTGTCTCATTTATAAACTGTGCTAGATTAGCAGAAATTTAGTCTTTTTAGATTTTAGGCTATCTCCGAACAATACCACTAGCAAGATTTTGCCTTAGTTAATTTAAATTTTGGTTCATTTTGAACAGTTCTAGGGATAGTGGGGCATCTTAAACTAACTAAATTGAGAAAAAGATTCTAGTAAATCAAGAGGAATCAATTTAACTATGAACTATGCCAGCGAATATATTCAAGCTGAGGCTGCTACCCGTGTACGTATCCTTAGTGAAGCTCTTCCCTACATTCAGTTTTTGTCTGGCCGGACAGTGGTGATTAAATATGGTGGAGCCGCAATGAAAGATGGCTCACTTAAAGAAAATGTTATCCGAGATATTGTTTTTCTCTCTTGCGTAGGCATCAGGCCAGTCATTGTGCATGGTGGAGGTCCAGAAATCAACAGTTGGCTAGATAAGCTCAACATTGAAGCTCAATTTAAAGATGGGCTGCGTGTGACCGATGCTCCGACAATGGATGTTGTGGAAATGGTATTAGTTGGGCGAGTTAACAAAGAACTAGTCTCTCTAATTAATAAAGAGGGCGCCTTGGCTGTTGGGCTATGTGGAAAAGATGGCAACTTAATCACCGCTAGACATCTAGCTGAAGCTGATGTTGGTTTTGTTGGTGAAGTTGCTATCATTAGTCCCAATCTTATTGAATCTCTGGTAGAAAAGGGCTATGTGCCGGTTATTAGTTCCGTAGCCGCCGATGAAACAGGTCAAGCCTATAATATCAATGCTGATACCGTCGCTGGAGAACTAGCTGCTGCCTTGGGGGCTGAAAAAATGATTCTTTTGACTGATACTCCCGGTATATTGCGAGATTATAAAGATCCTTCCACTTTGATTACTAAACTAGATCTCCAACAGACCAGAAAACTTATACAAGAAGGTATTGTAAGTGGTGGAATGATTCCCAAGGTCAACTGTTGCGTCAGAGCCTTAGCCCAAGGGGTGCGCGCTGCCCATATCATTGACGGACGTATACCCCATGCTTTGCTATTGGAAATCTTTACCAATGAAGGGATTGGTTCGATGATTGTTTCCTCCGAACACCATACAGGTAGACCGTAATATCCGTACTTTTACTCATTTGCCCTTGCTTTAATCCTATTAGTTTGTTATTAATAGAGTTGTAGAACAACCTGAGAGACCTTCAAAATACGCAATTATGACAGCAAAAGAACTCATTCACCCGATGGTGAAGATTCAGAGCAAGGTTAGGGCATTAGTCGATTCAAAAATCCTCAAAAGTGAAGATAGCTTGTGGAAAATCGCCTTCCTGTTTGGGGATGAATGGACTTATTGGAAACAGGAACTATTGGACTTTGGTTTTTCTCTCCAAGATCCCGTCAGTGAGTTAATTTTAGTGGAGTCTTGGGAAGAATAAGAAACAAGCCAACCTAACTTGGTTGGCTGCTGGTATATTTTTTTGAGAGTATTGATATCCCTTGGGGAAATAGAAGTAGCCTGCCTACTTTGGTAAGCGTACATTCTATCGCTAGGCTTATCGCTATGCCCCCAGATCCCCAACGCGTGTCCTAGTTCATGCTCAATGGTTGATTGCAGGCTATATTCGGCTAGATTGGGTGGAATTTTGATAATCATTTTGTGCCTCAAGATCTGATCTTTAGACTGGTAAAAGCAATATCTAGTCTGCCCGGCTCTTGCTCTTGTTGAGCTTGCCGGGGGATACTCTCTTAGAATCTCAATATCAGATAGTTCTATCCCATCTACAATAGTCAAGGGCAAATATACAGACCAATTGTTAAAAGCCTTTCTAGCTAATCTTTCCCAAGTTCGCCAGCGCCTATCCTCACCCGTTCCTTCTACTACATTAGGAGCAATAGGCTCAATGTATACCTTGATGGGAAAAGACGACCAAATTAAATAGCCAAATTCAACTGGAGTAATCGCAGAAAAATAATCCTCACCAGAGCTGCTTGTCAAGTTTGCCAAGCTAGCAGGTAAAGGATGAGTAAGTGGGATAGTTTGGGCTACTGCTAAAAAGCAGCAAAAAAAAGCCCAAATTTTAGACACCAAAGAGTTTTTTAGAGAGATCTAATACTACAGTCAGGGCAACAAAAATAATACTCAAGGACCAAGTGATTTGGTTAAGAGTTTTTTCAGCACTTTTGCTACTGGTAAAAAGCTGAGCTTGTCCTCCAATACCACCAATTCCATCCCCTTTGGGGCTATGTAGCAGCACAAGAACTATCAACAAAACCGCCGAGAGAGACCAAACAATTCTTAAAACATCAACAATAGTCATTTTAATTTCAATATCTAGATAGATCTATTAGGGATAATAACTAGAGCGAGATGCTAACTGGCGAGCGACTTGCTTTAAGTTCTAAGGGATTAGACTCAATCAAGGACACTCCAGTCATCTCCTCTGGCTTAGTCAATTGTAGAACATCTAGGATAGTCGGAGCAATGTCAGCAAGTTTACCGCCTTGTCTTAATATTGGAGCGCCGCCATGACCTACTATCTTTCTGCCTTCACCTTCAACCAGGATAAAAGGGACAGGATTAGTGGTGTGAGCCGTCCAGGGATTGCCCTGTTCATCACGCATATATTCAGCATTGCCATGATCTGCTGTTATCATCACAGTGCCGCCTTTTTTCTGGGCACAAGTCAAGACTTTACCTAGACAACTATCTACAGTTTCTATAGCTGTAATGGCAGCTTCTAGATTGCCTGTATGACCAACCATATCGGGATTGGCATAGTTAACTACTATCAAGCTATAGATTCCCTTATCAATAGCTCGGCAAAGCGAGTCAGTAACTGCTTGCGCTGACATTGCCGGGGCCTTGTCATAGGTCATCACCATGGGACTTTGAATCAGCTCACGATCTTCTAAAGGCAGTGGTTCTTCGCGTCCACCATTGAAGAAATAGGTTACATGGGGATATTTCTCGGTCTCAGCTATTCTAAACTGATGTAAACCTTTTGCTGCTATGACTTCAGGTAATATATTATTGAGATTTTGTGGTTCAAAAGCTACTTTAACTGGTAAGTGATGATCATATTGAGTGAAAGTTACCATATGTAGTGGTTCTATTTTCTCTCTGGCAAATCCATCAAAATTGGTCATCATCAAAGCGTAGCTGAGCTCTCTGGCTCTATCAGGACGAAAATTGAAGAAGATCACCCCATCACCTGCTTCAACTGCTCCAGAAGCTATACGAGTTGGTAAAATAAATTCATCGGTGATATCCTGGCTATAAGAATCTCTAACTACTTGGCTAGCAGTTTTATCCACGATAGGGTCATCTTGGGTCATAACTTGATAGGCTTTTTGAACTCTATCCCAGCGGCGATCTCTATCCATTGCGTAGAATCTTCCGCTTATTGTGACTATTTTGCCCAGGCCAATTTGAGCAATATACGATTCAATTGTCTCTACTGCCTTGATTCCTTCATCTGTGCTGGTGTCTCTCCCATCGGTGATAACATGAACGCAGACATTCTCTACTTGTTGCTGTTTGGCCATATCCAAAAGCCCAAGCAAATGGGAAAGATGCGAATGTACGCCGCCTTCTGAGCAAAGTCCTACCAGGTGAAGTTTAGTTTGAGTCTTTTTGACCTGTTGACAGACATTAATCAAGACAGGGTTGCTGTTGATAGATCCGTCCTCAACCGCATCGGAAATTCTAACTAGTTCTTGTGGTACGATGCGACCAGCTCCTATGTTGACATGTCCTACTTCAGAGTTGCCCATTTGCCCGTCGGGTAAACCGACATCTCGGCCAGAAGTGTTGATCAATGTGGAAGGGTAAGCAGCCCAAAGACTATCCATAATAGGCGTTTTGGCCAAAGCGACAGCATTTGCTTCTTTTGCTTCTCGATAGCCCCAACCATCCAAAATAACCAAGACCAATGGGGATATGTACTCTGATTTCATAAGTCATTACCTAGGTTAACCTAATTAATTATAATCGCAAAGCAAAATAGCACAATCATGACTTTTAGGTTAACTTAAACTTAGTTGTTAACCTAAATTTTTAGAAAATAATGTGTCCGCTAACCACACAATTGTTGTGAAAGTATGCTTAAGTGTTCAATAACCTGATTTCATTTTATTCATACATATCTAACCAAATAACTCAATGTCGGCAACAATATCTTTAGATCAAGTCAATCAAATCGTCTATAATCTGCACCATGACCCATTTCAGGTTCTTGGCTGTCATCTCATTGAAGAGAATCAAGATAGCAAAAAATGGGCTGTTAGAGCTTATTTACCTAAAGCCCATGAAGTTTCGGTGTTGCGGCCTTCTGCCGGACTAGAGTACCCAATGATATCTGTACATCATCCTAATTTCTTTGAAGTGGTGATTGAATCAGACGAACTAGTTAACTACCAATTGAAGATTAAGGAAGATTCATTAGAAAGGGTGATTTACGATCCCTATAGCTTCAAGTCGGTAAATCTAACGGATTTCGATTTACATCTATTTGCCGAGGGAAATCATCACCGAATCTATGAAAAAATGGGAGCCCACCTTTCCAACGTAGAAGGAGTAGATGGTGTTTATTTTGCGGTCTGGGCTCCACATGCGCGCAATGTTTCAGTTTTGGGCGATTTTAACAATTGGGATGGCCGAGAGCATCAAATGCGCAAACGCAACAATGTTGTATGGGAGCTCTTTATTCCTGGGGTTAAAGTAGGCAATGCCTATAAATACGAAATCAAGAATATAGCTGGACATATTTATGAAAAAACCGATCCCTACGGGTTCCAGCAAGAGGTCAGACCAAAGACTGCTTCAGTTGTTGCCGATTTAAGTACCTACCAATGGAAAGATCAAAAATGGATGGAAAGAAGACGCCACAGAGATCTTCTCAAAGATCCCATTTCAGTCTATGAGGTTCACATTGGTTCTTGGTTACATGCCAGTTCTTCTGAGAAAACGGTTTTACTCAAAGGCGAAGTTGATCCGGTTCAAGTTTCTGAATGGAATACAGGAGCTAGGTTCTTAAGTTATTATGAATTGGCTCATCAGCTTATTCCCTATGTCAAGGAGCTCGGCTATACCCATATTGAGTTGATGCCAATTGCGGAGCATCCTTTTGATGGTTCTTGGGGCTATCAGGTAACTGGTTACTTCGCGCCCACTTCTCGCTATGGCAATCCTGAAGATTTGATGTACTTTGTCGAGCAATGTCACCTGAATGACATTGGTGTGATTGTAGATTGGGTTCCTGGACACTTCCCTAAAGATGGCCATGGTCTGGCCTTTTTTGATGGTACTCATCTTTACGAACATGAAGATCCCAGAAAAGGTGAACACAAACAGTGGGGAACCCTTGTCTTTAACTATGGACGCAATGAAGTACGTAACTTCCTAGTCTCTAATGCTCTTTTCTGGTTTGACAAGTACCATATTGATGGAATCAGGGTAGATGCCGTAGCCTCAATGCTCTATCTCGATTACTGCCGGGAAAATGGGGAATGGGTCACCAATGAATATGGCGGACGAGAAAACCTAGAAGCAGCCGAGTTTCTCAAACAGGTCAACAGCGTACTATTTGGCTATTATCCTGGGGTTCTTTCGATTGCAGAAGAATCAACTTCCTGGCCTATGGTATCTTGGCCTGCCTATGTGGGAGGTTTGGGTTTCAATCTGAAATGGAATATGGGCTGGATGCACGACATGTTGGATTATTTCAGCATGGATCCCTGGTTTCGTCAGTTTCATCAAAATAACGTAACTTTCAGCATGTGGTACCATCACAGCGAGAATTTTATGTTGGCTATCTCTCATGATGAAATTGTTCATGGCAAGAGTAACATAATTGGTAAGATGCCTGGCGACGAATGGCAAAAATTTGCCAATGTTCGTTGCTTCTTTGCCTATATGTTTGCTCATCCTGGCAAAAAAACCATGTTTATGAGTATGGAATTTGCCCAATGGCGAGAATGGAATGTCTGGGGAGATCTCGAATGGCATCTGCTACAGTATGACAAACATAGAGAGCTGAAAGAATTTTTCAAAGAGCTCAATAGTATTTATCGACAAGAGCCATCACTCTATAGTATGGATTTTGAACCAGAAGGTTTTGAATGGATAGATTGCAGTGACAACCGCCATAGTGTTATCTCCTTTATCCGCTATAGCAAAGAGAAAGGCGAATTTGTTGTAGTAGTTTGTAACTTTACTCCTCAACCCCATAGCCACTACCGTATTGGTGTACCAGAAGCCGGCTTTTATGGCGAAATATTTAATAGTGATGCTCGCAACTATGGTGGTTGCAATATGGGGAATCTTGGCGGCAAATATACAGAGGAATGGTCTTTCCATGGGCATCCCTATTCCCTAGATCTCTGTTTGCCTCCGCTGGGAGTTCTGATGTTTAAAATCAAACCAGAAGAAATAGGATCAAAAAAACTAGAGGAAGGCAAAAAAGTTTCACAAGACTCTATGCAATGATCCCAAATAGATGTAGCATGATCCCAGTGACATTTTTTTAAAATTTTTATTTAAAGACAACTTTTGATCATGCTACTTCAAGCAACTGAAAAAAATTTTTCGGAGTTAGTTTCAGCTTCTGATCGTCCCGTACTAGTCCACTTTTGGGCTCCTTGGTGCGGACCATGTCGTTTGGTACAGCCTATGCTCGTCCAATTTCAGAAAGAGGTTGGGGCGCAAATCAAGATTGTTACCTTTAATGCTGATGATAGTCTTTCTTTAGCCAATGCCTATTGTCTCAAGAGTTTACCTACTTTGATTCTCTTTGCCAATGGCAAAGAGGTTCGTCGTTTTGAAGGTGTAGTCGCAAGAGAAGAAATCCAGGAAATACCTAAACTAATGAAGGTTTCTTTGGTTGCCTAGCCTCCTACTAGAAGTCCATCAACATTTTTTTCTATTCTGGTCTGTTGGTACCAGGATGTGACTTTGACTTTCAGGTATTCTCCAAGTTGCAGCAGTCCATGTAAATGTTCTGTCGTGCAACTTGATTCGCTCTGTCCATCCAAGCAGTTGATTGAGCTACCCTTTTGTAAACTGTTGTAGTAAAGCTCTTGCGCTTTTTCTAACGATAGGTTCAAACTCAGAGCCTTACCTACAGAGATCATCTCGACAATCAGTTGCACCTCTTCTTTAAAATCAAGTATTGATTTGGTTTGAAAGAGATGGTGCATTGATTGCATTATTAATTTCTCCAAGGTCTCTTTGGCTTGAGGAACTTTGAGATGACATTGAAGGTGCCCTGCTTCTTGCCCAATTTCTTGCAACTGCCTCAAATAATTCTGCTTGCTACTAGTCTGCTGACTGCCGGCAAGTAGGGTAACGATTCGCAGACAACGGTGAGAAAGAGCGATTTCGGCTGCCACTTGTAATTCAATCGGCACCGGCAGAGCATCTCTGTGAAAAGCAACCAAGATGCTGTAATTATCTCGATAAACTTGAGTATAGAGCTGATCTAGCCGTCTTTTGGTCTCTTCGGTGAGTTTATGCATGATTCTCTCACGCTCTTCAGCAAAGAGATGATGGAGATTGAAAAACTGCTCACCTTGGAAAGCTTTAGTCATCGCAAGAATTGTCTCAGCTACACTACCGGAGGCAAAGGCAGTAAAAATTTCTTCTTTTAAATTTGCGTAGCCTGGACGACCTTCAAAAGAAATAATACAACAATGAAAATCCCAACCGCCCAAATGGAGAACGGCAAAGATAAAATGGTGCTCTTCCCAGGTGATTTCTGACAGTAGATTGAGCTGGCCAATTGCCAGGGTTGAAGTCCCAATTTGTCGCTTTTCATAGTCTAACAGCCTAGCTTGGTAGCAGTAAATTTTGTGCTCTCTGGGATAGTGCTCAAACAGTGAGCTGATAGCATAATGCGCTGCAACTTGCTTGAAGCTAACTTGGGCTGGGGTTACCATTAGACGATATACATGCAGCCCATCAAGATACTCTGCTAAGTTGCTAGGAGCTAAAGATAGAAGTTTGATAAATTCATCCTCTAATCTGATGCCGGCAACTTCTGCCGCTAGCTCTAGAGCGCGTGAAGCATAGCGTAAAATTTGTACTCCTTCAGGTCGTGAGAGTTCTTCAAAAAACCACCCACAACTGGTATACATTAGCAAGCTATGGCGCTGCATCTCTAATAGTCTGAGAGTATCTACTTTTTCATTCCTATTGAGGGGATATTTTTGATGTCTAGCCAAGAACTCCTCAATGTTACTTTCACTGCGATCTAGGATTACTTGAATATACTCGTCTCTGGCTAACCAAGGATCTTTGAGGTATTGGCTGGCTAAATTTTCATAAACTTGAATCAATTCATCTCTTAGCCAATCTAGTGACTCTCTTAGAGGTTGTCTCCATTTTTGGTGCCAATGACCATCATTGGCGCAGCCACAATCTTCTTGCCAGCGGCCGACTCCATGCGCGCAGCTCCAAGCTGTAACTGGCTTGAGCACGACTTCCCAAGTTGGAGAAAATTGGCTCAAAAAATGGGCAAAATTGCTTACTTGCCAACCGCGGCGGGCAAATTCCACCGTGAAAGCATAGGCTAGAGATCTTTCGGTTTCTTTTTTGTGATGACCAAAGGTTTCTCCATCTGTGGCTACAGATATCAATTGAGGTTCTAGGCGATCTGATTTTATCGATTCTCCTAAGCGATTAGCGAGCAGTTCTGAACTATTTAGCAGTTCGGAAAAACCCATATCACGCGATATCGGTCCATCGTAGAAGAAGATATCGATGTAGCGTTCATCTTCAATGAAACAACGGTAAGGCCTAGTAGGATCTATCTCGGCATTTTCTACCTCTATCCATTGATGTTGATGATAGTTGGAGGACATTGGCCTGCAGCGCAATGCCTGAGAAGGAGCCAGTATTATAAATTCAATCCCTTCATCTATGAGGGCTTCTAGGGTTGGATAGTCTACAGCTGTCTCGGCTAACCAAAGCCCCTTAGTTTCGCGGCCAAAACGATGACGAAAATCAGCTTTACCCCATCTAATCTGAGTGTACTTATCTCTTTTGTTGGCTAATGGCAAAATTATATGATTGTAAACCTGCCCAATAGCATTACCATTTCCATTTAATCTTTTACTGCTATTGTGATCAGCTTCCAATATTTTTTTGTAGGTTTCTATATCATGATTTTCTAGCCATGACATTAAGGTTGCACCCATGTTAAAGCTCAAATATTCATAGTTATTAATGATCCCCAATACCTGTCCCTCGTTATTAAAAATCCTGGCAAAGGCATTTGGACGATAACATTCTGAATGTATTCGCTCATTCCAATTACTAAATGGCTGCGCGCTAGGTTGTCTTTCTATTATTCCCAGGTAAGGATTTTCACGGGGAGGCTGGTAAAAATGACCATGTACGCAAACGAACACTTTTTCCTTTGATTCAATATCCAAAGGACCAGCGAGATCTTCTGTAGTAATCACAGGATAAACTTTTTCTAGAGAAATAGACATATTTGTTGGCTCACCCGCAAGGATAGGAATTTAACAATCTCAAACTTGAGCTACTATTTCTCTAAATTAACATCTAGTTTGAAAAATCACAAAAAGTTGTTGATTTTTATTGAGATTTTTCAGTTAAGGTGATCAAATAACTAGACCATTGATTTTCCTGTGCGTTTTTTTTAAGTAACCGCCAAGATTTACCTTCTGCCTGTCGTTGCAAAAAAAGATCAAAGGGATTATTTTTCTGCTTCACCTTCCTATGCGGCAGTTGTAATCTGAGATCATAAGCACCCACCAGATGATATACAGCCAGATTGTCAAGATAAGAAGGAATGGTTTCTTTGACCTTAATATTCTCAATACGCAATTTGGGTTGTTCTGTGTTTAATTGCTGAGCAATTTGGCTTTGAGCTTGTTGGAGAGTAAGTAGCAGAGCTTGGCTGATGATTTCTTTATCTGGGGCAAATTGGCTAGGTGGACTGCCGCAGCCAGCGATGACGAATATTAATACTATTAGAACAATTAATCTTTTCATGGAAGTTTTAGAGAACTAGTCCCAGATATATAATGAACGATAGACGCTCAAATGCCAACATATGTCAAAACCAGCCGATAAAGAAGCAATCTCTCTGCAATTACAAGAAACCATAGAGAAATTAGAAGAGATCTTAGTCCAAGTTAAGGCCAATCCAAAACAAAATTATCCTTCCGCCACTTTGCTTAGACGCCTAACAGATGCTACTGAGTCCCTCCAGGGATCTGTAGCTAAACCGTCTCTAGTTAAAAAGCTCTCCCCTCTGCTAGCTACTATTTTGCTGCTGGTTGTCTTAGGTGGAGGAATATATTTCTACAATTTGAACCGAGCTAATTTGACTCAAGTTGCCCAAGCTCCTATTGAGCTATCAGAGCAAGAGCCAGTTGAGCCATTAGAACCAGAACCAAATCAAGTAAGCGAGCCAGAGCCACCAGTAATCGCCCAAGAAGAAGAAGAAACTATTGCTGATCAAGAAGTTGCCCTAACTCCTGAGCAAACTTTTTTAGCTGGTATTAAGCAGTCTATTAGCTCTTACAACAGTCAGTTACACGATGAGCTGATTGCTTCGGTCAAGGTGGATTTTGAACGTAGTTTTCTGCAAGTTAAGTTAGAGCCACTTTGGTATGAGCTCAGTGATGTTCAACAAGACCGATTGGCTGATGACATCTGGCGCCACGCCAAGGATATGGCCTTTGCCAAAATTGAGTTGGCTGATGGCGATGGAGCAATCTTAGCAAGAAGTCCAGTAGTTGGAAAGGATATGGTCATCCTCCAGAGAACTAAGGCCTAAAATCATAAAAACTGCCTATGACTTTACCAGAAACTTGCTCTCCTAAATAATGTGTGTTGTGTGAGAGCGAATTAAGGCTAGAAGGCTCTACTTTCCATTGCTGATTGGGATCAAAGAGAATCCAATGATTGTTTGGGGATCTGCCCAGAGAGTGAATTGGCTTGAGAGTTAGAGCAGCCCATAGCTCTAGGGGTGAAAGTTCTTCTGTGAGAACTAATTTTTGATAGAGCAAAGCCAAGGCGATCTCTAGACCAATTGCCCCTGCAGGCGCTTCGGCAAAGGCTACGGTTTTTTCTTCATAGGTGTAGGGGGTATGGTCTATGGCTATAGCATCAACTATTTCGGTTTTGATTGCCTCAACCAAAGCATGGCGATCACTGGGATTGCCCAAGGGAGGCTCAAGGCGTAAATTGGGATTGTAACTAGCAATATCTTCACTGGTAAAGAGTAAATGCAACCAAGTGGTACTAGCTGTAATTGGCAGTCCTTTTCTTTTGGCTTGAGCAATGAGCTCAATTGATTTGGCGGTAGAAATTCTCATAAAGTGAACGGGGGTGCCAATTTCTTCTACCATTTGCAAGATACCAGCTAGAGATGCTGTTTCACAATAGCTAGGAACACCGCTCAAGCCCAGCCGTAGAGCTTGAACCCCTTCTCGCATCACACCCTTGCTAGCTAGAGCGCTATCTTGGGCGGTCAAAGCAAGCGGTAAACCGATTGGAGCTAAATATTCCAGGATGCTCCGCGCCAGAGCATAGTCTTCAATAGGATTGTTATAGATAAAGCCAACAATGCGACTTTGGCTAAGCTCAAGTAAGTTGTTCAGTTGTTGATTAATATTGGCACAGGCCCAAAAGTTAACCTCTATCGAAGAGCCTTCTGTTTTTAAAAGCTCATCAAGATGTACAAAAGAAGCTGGCTCATTCAGTACTTTAGAGTAAAGATTGAGCTGCCCTATGCCGCCGGCTCTAGCCGCACAAAGCAAACTAGAGAGAGTTTCTCTTTCTTCATGCCCGGGCTGGCTTAATATACTATAGAGATCTACTAAAGCTGGGGCTAGTAAAAGATTTTCACAATTGAGATAATCAATCTCTCCAGGGAGCTCTTGAGTATTGATCGATTTTAATTTACCCTCGACAATCAAAACATCAGCAATTTGATCAATGCTATTGCGTGGATCGATGAATCGCACATTGCCAAGAACAACTGAAGAAGGTATATACATTTAATCGCTAGGATGCTGTCGGGATCTAAAGTTCATCAACATCAAAAGCCCTGTGATGAGCATCACCACAACCCCTAATCCATTGAGAATTACATACAAAATACTGAGCTTTTCTCCTAGATAGCCGCCCTTATGAATAGAAATGATCGTTTCTTTAACATTATCCGAAGCATGAAACAACTCCTCTGCTAGATCAAAGCCTACACCTGTAATTACTGTAACAAGTAGAGGTAAAAATAGGATAGGAGCAACAATACGGTGATATTTTCTTAAATATTTTAGCTTAGACATATTTGTTTGATTAGTCCTGCTTTGGCAAGTTCACTAGTAATTTGATCTAAAAACTCTATTGTCTATAAAGAGTGTAAATTAAGTTACACATAATTTCAATACCAAGTAAGATAATTTATATAAAGCAATAGTACCCAAGAAGAACAATATTGTTAATTGTATGCAATGGAATGTATCGCTCTGGTTCAACGATGCAGTACAACTTAGTGAGAAATTTGATTGAAATAGGTGGAAATCGTGAGGGTAAAGGTTTTTACATAATTAATCTTTACTAATTTTTGGGTGTGGTTGATATTTTTTGTGAATAAAGTATTTAAAATATAATATATAAAAGTAAAATTCAAAGTTATTGATTTTGTTCTAGATGTTTTAAAATATTTATATATATATTATTTATTTTTCTTTCCTCCATTCTTGAAGGCGTTTCATGCTTAGTAGACATTCCTTGTGGATTATTATAATAAACAACTAAAATATCATTTATTTTCATAAAAGATGAACCAGAATAAGCTGCTCTCAGCCAAAATTCATAGTCACCTGCTGATTTATATTGGGTGTGAAAATAACCAATTTTATCATGCAAAGATCGCCTCCACATAGGTGAATTATGAGGAGAATTATAGCTAAACAAATTAAATTTATTAGCCGTTGGAAAATCAGTTCTTAGTCCACATTTTGCAACTATATCGAATGGGGCGTTTTCCAAATAAGAATAATATACATCTGAATAAACCACATCAATTTCAGGGTTTAGAAGTAAGGCTTGAATTTTTAATTCAAAAGCATCATTTCTGTGTGCATCATCTACATTTGCATTAGTTATAAATTCCGAATTGGATTCCTTAATAGCCAAATTCCATGCTTCATAAATACTAATATTTTCTTTTAATCTTAAGTATTTTATATTGGGATACAATTCAGCATAGGTATCAATAACTTTATATTCATCTTCAGGTGAATTAGCATCAACTATAACTAATTCACAATCACAAAAGACAGTTTGAGTGACAATATTTTCTAGAAAAGAATGAATATATTTACCGCCTTTATATAGACTAGTAACTATTGTTAAAGTATATTTGTCTTTTTTTTCTGTAGACTGTACTTGATCACTATTTTTTATTTGTGATAATTTATATTTATTCAATTCTTTGACTAGAGATTGAGATGCAATTTTATACCAATTAAGAATATCAAAGAATGTTAATGATTGTGTTTCACCTAAGACACAATTGGTTACCCCTGTAAACTCCAATAAATCAATTTCGTATTGCAAGATTTTTTGCTCAATTTGAAGTTTTTCTTTAATCAAGTTATCTCTATCTTGTAAGAGATTACTATTGTCTTTAATCAAGTTATCTCTATCTTGTAAGAGATTACTATTGTCTTTAATCAAGTTATCTCTATCTTGTAAGAGATTACTAT
>Ga0194055_10000029_pt1 | contig 92545 bp, 98 predicted proteins | sample SepL449m_MetaG_FD_155482 | JGI IMG/M metagenome (GOLD analysis project Ga0194055, IMG submission 155482) | Anoxic zone freshwater microbial communities from boreal shield lake in IISD Experimental Lakes Area, Ontario, Canada - Sep2016-L442-9m | ecosystem: Environmental > Aquatic > Freshwater >... | reverse complement strand
CTTTCAGGGGTATTACCAATGGCAAACGACTGCTTTGGGTCGATAAGAGACCTTCAAATATCAACAGATTTAAACTTTTTTTGCTTGCCTCTGAAAACGCATCGCAGTGCCGTCTTCGCGAACGCGCTTCCATACAGAGGCCTTCTCTTCATCAGAGAGAAATACCCAATTACTGACCTCGCTCAATGTGCGACCGCAGCCTTGGCAAATCTCATCGTAAAGAGTAGTGCAGACCCCGATACAAGGAGAGTCAGATTCATCATCTCCAGTAGAGAGTGAATATGAGCCGTCTTGGATTTGTGGTTTGCTACTATCTGAATTCATAGCTGTACTTTAGTCGATTTCAGTGGGCTATGCTCACCAAGCTCGTCTACATATGCTCCAATTCCCTGGTGCTCACGCTCTAAAAAGTGTTTCACTGCCTGAGAAAACCGTGGATCGACGATGTAATGGGCTGATTGAATCGTCGTTGGTAAAAATCCCCGTGCCATTTTATGTTCACCCTGGGCGCCACCCTCAAAAGTTTGAATACCTTGCTCGATACAGTATTCAATAGCCTGGTAATACGCTGTTTCAAAGTGCAGGCAAGGTACATGTTCTATTGCACCCCAATATCTCCCATAGGCCTTGGAGGAGGATTTATCAACCACTAGTAGCGAGGCGGCAATAGGGGTTTGATCGCGCTGGGCAATGATGAGATGTAAATTGTCCGGCATACGCTGTGCCCATAGCTTAAAAAAAGCTTCATTTAAGTAGGGGCTAGATAGATGCTCTACATACGTATTTTGATAGCAGCGGTAAAAGAATTCCCAGTCTTGGTCAGTAGATAATTTTCCAGGAACATGTCTAAAAGTAATCTGCTCTCTAGATACTTGTTCCCGTTCACGCCGAATATTTTTACGCCGTTTCATAGTGAGGGCAGATAAAAAATGCTCAAAACTTTGGAAGGCTTGGTTGTGCCAGTGAAACTGAACTGAATCGCGCAGCATAAATCCTTGATCCTTAAATGCCTGCACCTCAGAGGCCAATGGAAAAAGGATATGCGCAGAAGAGAGCTCATTAGCTGCTAATAAGGATTTGAGTCCTGTAATTAAGCTCGCATGAATATCTTTTACATTTTTACCGGGAGCGCATAAGATGCGAGCCCCTTGAACGGGAGTGAAGGGGATAGCACAAAGTGCTTTTGGATAGTAGTTCATACCCTGTTGTTCATAAGCTTGTGCCCATGACCAATCGAAGACAAACTCTCCATAAGAATGTCGCTTTAAGTAGAGTGGTAGCGCTCCAATTAACGTAGATTGGTCTTTTAAACCAAGATGGGCAACCTGCCAGCCAGTATTGCCGCCTACGCAGCCGGTTTCTTCAAGTGCAGATAAGAATGCATGATTTAGAAAAGGCCCCGCAGCTTCCGGTAAAAGTGTATTCCACTCGGTTGCAGGTATTGCAGCAAGACTGTCAATAATTTCTAGCTGATATTGCTCGGGGCTTTTTGCCATTAACGCTGAATAAGTTCTATCTTGTAACCATCTGGATCGGTTACAAAGGCAATAATGGTATCGCCACCAGCTACTGGACCAGCCTCGCGGGTGACATTCCCGCCGGCAGCTTTAATCTTTGCGCAAGCAGCATAAGCATCTGGCACACCAAGCGCAATATGCCCATAAGCAGTACCTAAGTCGTAAGAAGAGACTCCGTGGTTATAAGTGAGCTCAATTTCAGCTTGGCCATCTGCATTGCCTTTCCCGAAAGCCACAAAGGCTAAGGAGTATTTCTGCGCAGGCCGCTCAGTGGTGCGAAGTAAATTCATCCCCAAAACTTTGGTGTAAAAATCAATCGAGCGATTCAGATCGCCGACGCGAAGCATAGTGTGAAGCATCATCATGATTACATTCCTGCGTAGTTAGGGCCACCACCACCTTCTGGCGTGATCCAGATGATATTTTGGCTAGGGTCTTTAATGTCACAGGTTTTACAATGCACGCAGTTCTGAGCATTAATCTGTAGACGTGGTTTGCCGTCGGTTTCTACATATTCATAAACACCAGCAGGGCAGTAGCGTTGCTCTGGACCTGCATACGTTTTGAGATTGACATCCACTGGCACAGAATCATTCTTCAGAGTTAAATGAATGGGTTGATTCTCAGCATGGTTGGTATTGGAGATAAATACCGAAGACAGACGATCAAAACTAATCTTGCCATCTGGTTTCGGATAATTGATCGGCTGATGTTGTGCTGCAGGTTCTAGACACTCATGATCTGCATGTTTGATATGAACTGTCCATGGCGGATTGCCACCCAAGAGCTTCTGCTCTAAGCCAACCATCAAGGTGCCAAGATAGAGCCCTTTGGACATCCAAGGTTTAAAGTTACGCGCTTGATTTAGTTCAGTATGTAGCCAGCTATTTTGGAACGCTGCTGGATATGCAGAGAGAACATCAGCAGAGCGATTTTCATGAATCGCAGCAACGGCAGCTTGGGCAGCGAGCATACCAGTCTTAATAGCGGCATGACTGCCTTTAATGCGTGAGGCATTGAGAAAGCCTGCATCACAACCAATGAGTGCGCCACCTGGAAAGACTGTCTTAGGTAAACTATTTAATCCACCAGCAGTCAGTGCACGTGCGCCGTAAGCAATTCGCTTGCCACCCTCAAACGTGCCACGAATCTTCGGGTGTAATTTATAGCGTTGGAACTCTTCAAAAGGAGAGAGGTAAGGGTTTTTATAAGAAAGCCCAACTACCAAGCCAACGGCAACCTTGTTATCCCCTAAGTGATAGAGAAATGAACCGCCATAGGTATCGCTCTCCAATGGCCAACCAGCAGTGTGAACCACTAGACCAGGTTTGCTTTTAGAGGGCTCAACTTCCCAGAGCTCTTTAATGCCAATGCCATAGCTTTGTGGATCAGCATCTTTATCTAAGGCAAATTTTGAGATAAGTTGCTTGCCAAGATGCCCACGAGATCCTTCAGCAAATAGGGTGTACTTAGCGCGTAGTTCCATCCCTAGCTGGAACTGATCAGTTGGCTTACCTTCTTTATCGAGACCCATTGAGCCTGTAATGACGCCACATACTGCGCCTTGCGCGTTATACAAAATTTCTGCTGCAGCAAAGCCAGGAAAAATTTCTACGCCAAGGCTTTCAGCTTGCTGACCTAACCAGCGAGTGACGTTAGCTAAGCTAACAATATAGTTACCTTCATTTTTAAAGCAGTGAGGCAGTATCCAATTGGGAACTTGATAAGAGCTATCGGAGGTTAAGAATAGAAATTGATCTTGAGTTACTTCGGTTTCTAGCGGGGCACCCATTTCTTTCCAATTAGGAAAGAGCTCAGTCAGCGCCTTGGGATCCATGACGGCGCCAGACAGAATGTGGGCGCCAATCTCAGAGCCTTTTTCCAAAACGCAGACGCTGATCCCTTTGCCAGAGGACTGTGCTAATTGTTTGGCCTTAATGGCTGCTGATAGACCAGCAGGACCGCCGCCAACGATGACTAAGTCATAGTCCATCGACTCTCTAGGCCCAAATTGCTCTACTAGTTCTGCAGCGTTCATTCCAATTCCTCAAAAATAAGCTTTTCAGCCCCCTTTAGTTTAGTGCGAATAGCCAAAAACCAATTTAGCGCCTAAGCAGTACCTAAGCAAGCTAGGCTTGGGAGCCTAAAGCGTTATGATTGCGTTTCACCCATTTTGGCAATATTAGGACAAATGTTATGAATAAAACCTACCCATCGGCAGCAGATGCCTTGAGGGATATCTTAAAAGATGGACAAAGACTCGGTGTTGGCGGTTTTGGTCTCTGCGGTATTCCTGAGGCCTTAATTGAGGCAGTGAAAGAACTTGGCGCGCAAAACTTGACCGCTGTATCTAATAATGCTGGCGTGGATGGTTTCGGCTTAGGTATTTTGCTCAATTCTCGTCAAGTAAAGAAAATGGTTGCATCTTACGTAGGCGAGAACAAAGAGTTTGAACGTCAATACCTTGCGGGCGAGCTGGAGTTAGAGTTCACCCCACAAGGCACTCTGGCAGAAAAATTACGCGCTGGTGGTTGTGGCATTCCTGCCTTCTACACAAAAACGGGTGTTGGTACTTTGGTAGCTGAGGGTAAAGAGGTAAAAGAGTTTGATGGTGAAAAATACATCATGGAGCGCTCGATTGTCACTGATATTTCTCTAGTAAAAGCTTGGAAGGCCGACCGATCAGGTAATTTAATTTATCGACATACTGCACGTAACTTCAACCCAGTAGTAGCAATGGCAGGAAAGATTACTGTTGCTGAAGTGGAAGAGATTGTTGAGAACGGCGCTTTAGATCCTGCTGAGATTCATACCCCAAGTATCTACGTACATCGCCTTGTGATTAATAGTAGTCCTGAGAAGCGCATTGAACAGCGCACTATCTCGGCTGCACGCTAATTACCCCAAAGAACACTGAAAAGAATTTAGGAAGATCAAAATGCCTTGGACAAGAGATGAGATGGCGGCACGTGCTGCCAAAGAGTTAAAAGATGGTTATTACGTAAATCTGGGAATCGGTATTCCTACCTTAGTAGCCAATCATGTGCCTGCAGGCATAGAAGTGTGGCTGCAATCTGAAAATGGTTTGCTAGGTATCGGACCATTTCCAACGGAAGATCAGATCGATGCTGATTTGATTAATGCCGGAAAACAAACGATTACCACTTTGCCTGGTTCCTCCATTTTTTCATCAGCTGATGCCTTTGGCATGATTCGCGGTGGGAAAATTAACATTGCATTTTTAGGCGCAATGCAAGTGAGCGAGCAGGGTGATATTGCCAATTGGATGATTCCTGGCAAGATGGTTAAAGGTATGGGTGGTGCAATGGATTTAGTTGCAGGCGTAAAGCACGTAGTTGTCTTAATGGAACATGTTGCTAAAAAGAAAGATGGCTCAGAAGAGCTCAAGATTCTGCCTAAATGCAACTTGCCATTAACTGGCGTGGGCGTCATTAGTCAGATCATCACTGACCTGTGCGTGCTCGATATCACTCCTAAAGGTCTGAAATTGACTCAATTAGCCCCTGGTGTCACCAAAGAAGAGGTGATCGCTAAAACAGGTGCCCCTGTTGATACAACGGGTTTCTAACCGTAGTCATTATTTAATGAAATAATGGGATCACCATGTCGGGATCCCATTATTCGCCTTCAACAAAACCCAGAGCTCAGATGAGTTCTGAGCTTGATACTTCACTGCACGCTCATAAAAAAGGCGATGCTCAGCATGCTCATAGCAAGCAAGTCTCAAACCAAAACCTCCTTTTAATTGCTCTCATTCTTACCCTTGGTTTTGCAGGGGTTGAGGGCGCTGCCGCTTATTTTGCCAATTCATTAGCATTGATCTCCGATGCTGGTCACATGGTCACTGATGCGGCTGCCTTAGGCTTGGCACTCCTAGCGCAAATTATTTCTCGTCGTCCGCCTTCACCAAAACATTCTTTTGGTTTCGGTAGAGCAGAAGCCTTAGCTGCTTTTGTAAATAGTATTGCGATGTTAGCTTTAGTCGTATGGATTGTGTTTGAGGCAATTAGTCGTTTCTATGATCCACATAAAGTCGATGGCTTTACAGTCACTGTTGTGGCTAGTATCGGCCTTCTCATGAATATTGTGGTTGCCTGGGTTCTATCACGCGACAAGAAAAGCGTAAATACTCGCGCTGCCCTTGTTCATGTGATGGGTGACTTACTGGGGTCAATCGCCGCTTTGATTGCCGGTGTGGTTATTCAGTTGACTGGATGGATGCCAATTGATGCAATTCTTTCTATCTTAGTATCTCTATTGATTCTTAAATCAACCATCTCCATTCTGCATGAGTCTTATCACTTCCTCATGGAGGGAGTACCACTACACATTGATTATTTGCAAGTCGGAAAAGATTTGCGAGGGGTTCCCGGCGTATTGGCGGTGCATGATCTCCACGTTTGGGAGATGACCCCCAGCTTTCCAGCACTGATTGGCCATATTGAAATTGCGGAAATGCAAGAGTGGCCACAAATCATGTCTCGTATCAACACCATGCTTTTAGATCAACATGGGATTGACCATGTGACTTTACAGCCCGAGGTATTTGGGAGTATGGATGACCCTACTCATGATGAGGACCTGCAAGATGAGGTGAGTTCAGCACCAGTCAATCACCAGGGTGATACTTTTTATGTCCAGTGTGTTGATGGCGATATTACTCATCGCATGGCTTATCACGCTTGGGGCAATCCCAGAAATCCAAAAGTATTACTATGCGTGCATGGCCTCACAAGGCGCGGTAGTGACTTTAAGACTTTGGCCGAAGCCATGTGTCAGGACTATTACGTAGTTTGCCCAGATGTCGTTGGCAGAGGAGACTCTGATCGCTTAAGCAATCCCATGCAATATGCCGTCCCTCAGTATGTAGCTGATATTGCCCAACTGGTAAAACACCTAGGTGTATCCCAAGTCGATTGGCTGGGAACTTCAATGGGCGGTCTCATTGGCATGGTTTATGCAGCGATGCCAAACTCTCCTATACGCAGAATGTTGATTAATGATGTGGGGCCAAAAATTGAGGCTGAAGCCATTCAGCGCCTAGGCTCTTACGTAGGCCAACCTTTTTCATTTGCGAGCCGTGCCGATGCCTTAAATCGACTTAACGCTATTTGCGCTACTTTTGGTGAGCACACACCAGATGAGTGGGAAACCTATAACAGCCCGATGTTGATTGAACGCAATGGTTTATGGATCATGCATTACGACCCCGATATTGCTGTGCCATTTGCCTCTGTCAATCCCATCATGGCTAAGGCAGGTGAGATGGCGATGTGGCACGCCTTCAAGCAAATTCGTATTCCGATCTTGATCGTGCGTGGCGCTCAATCTGATCTGCTCTCTGCAGCTACAGTTGCCCAGATGTGCAAAGTAAATCCACATGCTCACAGCATTGAGATTCCAAATGTGGGTCATGCCCCTGCATTTGTGAAACAAGAACAAATTGCTCTAGCACAAGAATTCTTCAGCTAAGGCTTAGCTGCCAATGGCAAATGTTTTCAGCAAACCAATTTTCATTGATGTTTGGTATGGCGAGCCAGCAGAAGCGCACGCCGCTGGCGCTTTGCAAATTCTGCAATCTCTCGGTTTAGATGAAGCTACATTAACTGCTGCCAGCAATATTGCTCGAACGCATGGCAAAGAAGCGCTCATCAAGCTGATTGGTGAAGAGTCAGCAAAGTTATTAATTGGCTACCGAGGCTTGCGCCAGGCACAAGCGAAATTGGTGCGTGATGATGGTGGCTTAAGTGTGGCAGGCCAAGAAGAGATGTTGCGCAAGATGCTCTTGGCTTTTGGTGATGACCTACGTGTCGTCCTGATCTATTTAGCCTCACGTCTACAAACACTGCGTTGGATCACTCAAGAGAATATATCTATGCCCGCCCCTTGGGCGTATGAGATTCTCAATATTGACGCCTCATTGGCCAACCGTTTGGGTATCTGGCAAATGAAGTGGGAGATGGAAGACTTGGCATTTAGAGTAATGTCCCCAGATACCTATCGCGATATTGCCAAGATGTTGGATGCCAAAAGAATGGAGCGTCAATCATTCATTGATCGAATTGTTTTGCAGCTCCAAGAAGAATTAAAGCTAGTACATGTCGAAGGCGAGGTAGTTGGTAGACCAAAACATATCTATAGTATCTGGAAGAAGATGCAAGGCAAGTCACTAGACTTTGCTGATCTTTATGATGTGAGAGCATTTCGTATCTTGGTTGCGGATGTGAAATCCTGCTATGCAGTCTTAGGCATCGTACATAACGTCTGGCAACCAGTACCGCGTGAGTTTGACGATTACATTGCACGTCCTAAACTAAACGGCTATCAATCTCTCCATACAGTGGTGATGAATGAGGATGGTACGGCCTTTGAGATTCAGATACGCACTCAAGAGATGCATCAACAAGCAGAGTATGGTTTGGCGGCTCACTGGCGTTATAAAGAGGGCGCTTATATTGGCATGTCTAAACCGCCTAATTCTTCCCATCAAGCTGGAACCGATAGTGCAGAAGTGGCCTATGAAAGACAGATTGCTTGGGCAAGGCAGTTAATTTCTTGGAAGGAAGACGCTTGGGAACAGCTCAAACATCACGAGATTGATGATCACATCTATGTGCTCACGCCATTAGGTAAAGTGATTTCCCTAGAAAAAGGCTCCACACCAGTGGACTTTGCCTACGCTGTTCATACGAACTTAGGCCATCGTTGTAGAGGTGCGCGTGTTGATGGCGCAATGGTTCCTTTAGAGACTGCATTACAAAATGGTCAGACTATTGAGATTATTGCTGTCAAGCATGGTGGCCCTTCGCGCGATTGGATTAGTCCCGATAAAAACTATTTGCGCTCACAAAGAGCACGCTCGAGAGTGCGTGCCTGGTTCAATGCTCTCGATGATGAAGAGACCGGTCTTACAGCAAAGCCTGTAGAACCTAAAGTCGAAGCAGGTCCTGAAGCCAAAGTAGCCACACCGGAAATTGTTTTGCGTAATAGCGCTCGCAAAACGGGGCAGAGCGGTGATGTCTTGGTAGTTGGTGTAGATTCTTTATTGACACAATTGGCGCGTTGCTGCCGGCCAGTGCCACCAGACATGATTGCAGGATTTGTGACTCAGGGTAGAGGTATTTCTATACATCGCCGTTCCTGTAGAACCTTTAGAGGACTTTTAGAAAGGGCTCCCGAACGCGTTATTCAAACTACTTGGACTGCTACAGCCAATTCAATTACAGACAAGGACCCAAAGCGGGTGTTCCCAGCGGATTTGGTGGTGACTGGCTTAGATCGTCAAGACCTAATGCGTGAGCTCTTTGAAATTCTGACTCGGCAAGGTGTTCATGTCATTGATTTACGTAAATCTGCTAAAAAGGGCCTAGCCCAGATCCTTTTAACAGTTGAGGTCAAGGATTCTGAAGTGTTGCGCCTTGTTCAAAATAGCCTAGAAGAAGTTAAAGGGGTCACCCAAGTGCGTCGCCGGTGATAAACTCTATGGCTGTATAGGCTCGTAGCTCAGCTGGTTAGAGCACCACCTTGACATGGTGGGGGTCGTTGGTTCGAGTCCAATCGAGCCTACCAACGAATAAGACCCAGTGGGGAAACCCAAGGCGCGGATGCCCATAAGCTGCCGCGCTTTATTTTTAGGTCACAGTAGTAAAACAGAAGTTCAGTAATTAAGATGGAGTCATGATGCTTGTAGTTACTCTGCCCGATGGATCAAAACGTGAGTTTGAGGCCCCCGTTCGCGTAGCGGATGTTGCTCAAAGTATCGGTAGTGGTCTTGCAAAAGCAGCCTTAGGTGGCATCGTTGATGGCAAGATGGTTGATACGAGTTTTCTGATCGACAAAGATAGTCAGCTCGCGATCATTACTGACAAGAGTCCTGAAGCACTTGAGATTGTGCGCCACTCAACAGCCCATTTATTGGCATACGCTGTAAAAGAATTATTCCCTGAAGCGCAGGTGACGATTGGTCCAGTGATAGAGAACGGTTTTTATTATGACTTCTCCTATCACCGTCCATTTACACCCGATGATTTGCTAGCCATTGAAAAGAAAATGGCTGAGCTTGCTAAAAAAGATGAGCTAGTAGTGCGCACTGTGATGCCACGTGACCAAGCAGTGAAATTTTTCAAAGATCAGGGCGAAAACTACAAAGCAGAGCTTATTGCTAGTATCCCGCAAGGTGAAGATGTTTCCCTTTATGTAGAAGGTAAGTTCACTGATTTGTGTCGTGGCCCTCATGTACCTTCCACTGGCAAGTTAAAAGTATTTAAGTTACAAAGTGTTGCTGGCGCTTATTGGCGTGGCGATAGTAAGAATGAGATGTTACAGCGTATCTATGGCACAGCCTGGTTACGTAAAGAAGATCAAGATGCCTATTTGCATATGCTTGAAGAGGCGGAAAAACGTGATCACCGACGTCTTGGAAAATTACTTGACCTCTTTCATTTTCAGTCTGAGGCTCCCGGTCTAGTTTTCTGGCATCCCAAAGGTTGGTCGATCTGGCAAGAAGTTGAGCAGTACATGCGACGCGTGTATCAGCAAGAAGGCTACCAAGAAGTAAAGGCCCCGCAAATTTTGGATCGTGGTCTTTGGGAAAAATCAGGCCACTGGGAAAACTATAAAGAAAATATGTTCACGACTGAGTCGGAGAATCGTGCCTATGCATTAAAGCCGATGAACTGCCCTGGCCATGTGCAAATTTATAACTCTGGCCTGCATAGCTATCGCGAGTTGCCATTGCGCTTTGGTGAGTTTGGTCAATGCCACCGTAATGAACCATCCGGTGCATTGCATGGTTTGATGCGCGTTCGTGGTTTCACACAAGACGATGGCCATATTTTCTGCACTGAAGATCAAATTCAATCCGAAGTAGCCAGCTTTGATAAAGCGGTCCGCGACGTCTATCAAGATTTTGGTTTTACTGAAGTGGCTGTGAAGTTGGCCTTACGTCCTGCCAAGCGGGTTGGCGATGATGCCATCTGGGACAAAGCGGAAGAGGCCCTGCGCGGCGCCTTGAAGGCTTCTGGCCAAGAATGGGAAGAGCTACCAGGCGAGGGCGCTTTTTATGGTCCTAAGATTGAATATCACCTAAAAGACTCCATTGGGCGGACTTGGCAGTGCGGCACGATTCAGGTGGATTTCTCGATGCCAGAGCGTTTAGGCGCTGAATATGTGGCTGAAGACAATAGCCGCAAGACCCCAGTCATGCTTCATAGAGCAATTGTCGGCTCTTTAGAGCGTTTTATCGGCATTTTGATCGAAAACCATGCTGGAAATATGCCAGTTTGGCTTGCCCCAACCCAGGCTGTGGTTCTCAATATCTCCGGAAATTCAGCTGCATACGCACAACAAGTCCAGCAATCGCTGAAAAAACAAGGGTTTAGAGTTGAATCTGATTTGCGGAATGAGAAAATAACGTATAAAATACGCGAGCACGCATTACAGAAGATCCCATTTTTGTTAGTTGTCGGGGATAAAGAATCTGAAAGTAATACGGTGGCCGTTCGTGCCCGTGGCGGAGTGGATTTAGGCGTAATGCCTCTTGATGCCTTCGTTGCCCGACTCCAGCAGGATATATCCCAGAAAGTCGGACCCGAGCCTAGCTAGGGGTAGAGCGGTTTTTATTGTTTTTTTAAAGGAATTAAGAAGATCGCTACTGAAAAATTGCAGCGCATTAACCGGGAAATTACTGCTCCTGAAGTGCGTTTGATTGGAATTGATGGAGAGCCCATCGGTGTAGTTAAGTTGAGTGAAGCCCTGGCTGCAGCAGAAGAGAAAGAGACCGATCTGGTTGAAATTGCTCCGACAGCTGAACCACCTGTAGTTCGTATCATGGACTTCGGCAAATTCAAGTACCAAGAAGCCAAGCGGATGCATGAAGCAAAGCTGAAGCAAAAAGTGATTCAGGTGAAGGAAGTGAAATTCCGACCCGGCACAGATGATGGTGACTACGGTGTAAAGCTACGCAATCTAATCCGCTTTTTGGAAGACGGCGATAAGACAAAGATTACGTTACGGTTTCGGGGTCGTGAAATGGCCCACCAAGAAATCGGAGCAAGAATGTTGGAGCGTTTGAAGTTGGACCTTGTTGAGCATGGCCAAGTTGAACAGTTTCCAAAAATGGAAGGCCGCCAGATGGTGATGGTATTGGCCCCCATTCGTAAGGCTAAGTAATCAGGTTCTACCTGGTTCTTGTGTAGGGAGGCACTGAAAAGTGCTGGTAGTTAGAAGTGCTTCTGGGTACAGGAAGAGTAACCGTCGGTTACCACCTATGTTGCACAAGTAAATGAAGGGGTGCTTTATGCCCAAGATGAAGACCAAGAGTAGCGCTAAAAAGCGCTTCACGGTTCGCGCAGGCGGAACGATCAAACGAGGCCAGGCCTTTAAACGCCACATCCTCACTAAGAAGACTACCAAGAATAAGCGTCACTTGCGTGGTACGACAGAAGTTGCGAAAGCTGATGTTAAGTCAATTCGCTCCATGCTTCCTTACGCTTAACCTCAGACTAGATTAGGAGAATCAAATGCCAAGAGTCAAACGTGGGGTTACAGCAAGAGCCCGTCATAAGAAAATCACTGATGCCGCAACAGGTTATCGCGGTCGTCGTAAAAACGTATTCCGGATTGCTAAGCAAGCGGTTATGCGTGCTGGTCAATATGCCTATCGTGACCGTCGCAATAAGAAACGGGTATTCCGCGCTTTGTGGATTGCCCGTATCAATGCGGCAGTACGTGAGCATGACATGACCTATAGCGTATTCATGAATGGTATGAAGAAAGCCTCAATCGATCTCGATCGTAAAGTACTTTCAGATATGGCCATTGCTGACAAGCCGGCTTTTGCCGCTTTGGTTACTCGGATTAAATCCGTAGTAAGCGCTGCAGCTTAATTTTTTACTAAAAAACTAAGCTGCAATGGTTTCTCTCGACCAAATTGTCGAGGATGCTAAACGTGATTTCCTCGGAGCTGCTGATGGAGCAGCTCTTGAGGACGCGAAAGCCAAGTATCTCGGTAAATCAGGTGTTCTCACCGAGCGTTTAAAAGCGCTTGGTGGAATGTCGCCTGAGGAGCGCAAGAGTGCTGGCGCCCAAATTAATCAAATCAAAACTCAAGTAGAAGATGCATTACAAGAGCGTCGTCAGGCCTTGTCTGATGCCGTGATGATGCAACGTTTGGCAGCTGAGTCAATCGATGTCTCTATGCCTGGTCGTGGCCAAGCAGTAGGTAGTTTGCACCCGGTAATGCGCACTTGGGAGCGTGTAGAAGAAATCTTTAGCTCCATTGGTTTTGATGTTGCAGATGGTCCTGAAATTGAAACCGATTGGTTTAATTTCACAGCCTTAAATAGCCCTGAGAATCATCCTGCCCGCTCTATGCAGGACACTTTTTACATTGACGGCAAAGATTCTCAAGGTAAACCCCTGTTATTGCGCACCCATACCAGCCCGATTCAGGTGCGTTATGCAAGCGAGCATGTGAAGAAATACGCCAAGGCAGATGTGATGCCTCCAATTAAAGTGATTGCACCCGGAAGAACCTATCGTGTAGATAGCGATGCAACGCATTCGCCAATGTTTCATCAGGTTGAAGGTTTGTGGATCGCAGAAAAAGTTTCCTTTGCTGATTTGAAGGGTGTGTATACCGATTTCTTAAGAACTTTCTTTGAAACAAACGAATTACAAGTTCGTTTTCGTCCATCCTACTTCCCATTTACAGAGCCTTCTGCAGAAATTGATATGGCCTTTGGTAGCGGTAAACTTGCTGGCCGTTGGTTAGAGATTTCTGGAGCAGGGCAGGTTCATCCAAACGTCCTGCGCAATATGGGTATTGACCCTGAGCGTTATACCGGCTTTGCTTTTGGTTCTGGTTTAGAGCGTTTATCTATGTTGCGTTATGGCATAGATGATTTACGCCTCTTCTTTGAAAATGATTTACGTTTCTTAGCGCAGTTCCCTGCATAAGAAAGAATATAGAGCGCTATGCAATTTTCTGAATCTTGGCTCCGTCAATATGTAAATCCATCGCAGGATAGCGATGGATTGGCGCATGCCATGACAATGGCAGGTTTAGAAGTAGAAGACCGCCATTCAGTAGCTCCCGCATTTACGAAGATTGTGATTGCACAGATTCTGTCTGCTGAGCAACATCCTGATGCCGATCGTTTACGTGTTTGTAAGGTTGATGCTGGAACGGGTCAAGAACTCCAAATTGTTTGTGGCGCACCCAATGCGCGTGCTGGCATTAAAATTCCCTGTGCCTTAGTAGGTGCAGAATTACCTCCAGCAGAAGTGGGCGGCAAGCCTTTCATAATTAAGGTAGGCAAGCTACGCGGCGTTGAAAGCCAGGGCATGCTGTGCTCAGGACGGGAACTTGGTCTTGGTGATGATCATGAAGGCATCCTAGAGTTACCCGTAGATGCACCCCTTGGAAAAGATATCCGCGAGTATCTAGACCTAGATGATCAAATCTTTACTATTAAGTTGACGCCCAATAAAGCGGATTGCCTCTCCCTCATGGGCATTGCGCGCGAAGTATCGGCGATCACCGGCGCTGCATTATCTGCTCCCCAATGGAATCCACTACAAGCATCAATACAAGACAAACGCAAAGTGACGATTGCAAACCCCGATTTATGTGGTCGCTTTGCGGGTCGCGTTATTCGTGGCGTTAATCCCAAGGCAAAAACTCCTGATTGGATCGTGCAACGTTTAGCTCGTGCTGGGCAAAGAAGTATTTCTGCATTAGTTGATCTTTCTAACTACGTCATGTTAGAAATGGGTCAGCCCACCCATGTATTTGATATTGATAAGTTAGAGGGCGATATTACCGTTCGCTGGGCGAAATCTGGTGAAACTCTTGAGCTATTGAATGGCCAGACAGTCGCTTTGCAAGGCAAGGATTCTTCAGGCAAGACGCAAGAAGCTGGTGTCGTTGCAGATCAAAAAGGTCCAGTAGCGCTTGCAGGGATCATGGGCGGTAATCACTGCGCCGTTAGCGATGACACTAAAAATATCTACGTAGAGGCTGCTTATTGGTTGCCATCCGCGATTCAGGGGCGTGCCCGCCGTTTTAATTTCAGCACCGATGCTGCACACCGTTTTGAACGTGGCGTTGATCCACAAGCCACGGTCTCTTGCCTTGAGTACCTCTCAGCCATGATTCTAGAGACCTGTGGAGGTCAAGCAGGCCCAGTAGATGACCAGATTCTCAATGTACCAGTCCGCAAACCCGTGCGTATGCGCTTGGCGCGTGCAATGCAGGTCATCGGTATTCCATTGACTAATGACATTGTTGCTGATGTCTTTAAGCGTCTTGGCTTTGAATTTAAGCAAGAGGGTGATGTATTTGTTGTAAGCCCTCCAAGCTATCGCTTTGATATTGAAATCGAAGAAGATTTGATTGAAGAAGTTGCACGAATGTACGGCTTTGAAAACATTCCTGATCAACCGCCAGTTGCTTTACTAAAAATGAGTGCCAAAGCCGAAGCTAAGCGGGGCATTCATTTATTACGTCAGCGTTTAGCATTGCAAGGCTATCAAGAGGCTATTAATTTTGGCTTTACTGATCTTGAAAGTGAACAGCGTCTGGCTGGCGCTACTGAGAAAGAGGTAATTGCCGTTTTGAATCCGATTGCTAGTCAATACGGTGTCATGCGCAGCACTCTATGGGGTGGCTTACTCAATAATCTCAAAGCCAATTTAAATCGTGGTGCAGGACGTGTACGTCTTTTCGAGGCGGGTCGCGTATTTAAGCGTGATTCCAGTATTCAAGAAGAGCCTGGCATGGTTGCTGGCTTTACTCAAGCGCAAAAGCTAGGGGGCTTAGCTTACGGCTCCTTTGTTCCAGAACAATGGTCAAGCGCTAATCGTGCGGTTGATTTCTTTGATGTAAAGGGTGATCTCGAAAGCGTTCTAGATCCAATCCACTTCATTACAGAAGCCGCTCAGCACCCAGCTTTACATCCAGGCCGTTCTGCACAGATATTCTTAAAAACAAATGCAGGAAAAACTGCAGTTGGCTGGATAGGCGAATTACACCCAAGTTTGCAACAAGCTTATGAGCTGCCACAAGTACCTGTTTTGTTTGAATTCGATTTAGAACCGATTAGAGAACTTGGTTTACCGCAGCCCGAAGAGTTAAGTAAGTTTCAAGCGGCTCAACGTGATTTAGCATTAGTGGTTAAGCAAACTGTTTCTGCACAATCTTTGTTAGATGCGATGATAGCTAGCAAGCAGAATTTTGTTCGAACCATTGAGCTATTTGATGAGTTCAGACCGAAGGCAGGATCAAGCAGTATGGCTGACGATGAAAAGAGTTTGGCTTTCCGTGTGATCCTGTTAAACCCTAATGAAACATTGCAAGATCCCCAAATTGATGCAGTTATGGCTGCTTTATTGACGGCCGTAGAAAAAAAGTGCGCAGCCCGTCTGCGCTAGGTTTAATATTACTTAAATATCAAAAAGCTATAGAAGAGACTGGCAATGAGCGAATTCAATATCAATGACACCGTTACTAAAAATGAACTATCAGAGGCGCTGTTTGATCAAGTTGGATTAAATAAACGCGAAGCAAAAGACATGATTGATGCTTTTTTTGATCGCATTGGCCACTCTCTTGAGTCTGGTGTTGAGGTGAAGATCTCTGGCTTTGGTAACTTCCAGTTACGTAATAAATCGGCTCGTCCTGGCCGAAATCCAAAAACAGGTCAAATGATTCCGATAGCAGCAAGACGTGTAGTGACATTTCATGCAAGTCAAAAGCTTAAAGATGTAGTGGAGTCATATGCTCGAGAAAACCGAGTTTGATGCTAGCTTGGCACTGCCGAGCTCTCAACTTCCCCCGATACCATCTAAACGTTATTTCACGATTGGTGAAGTAGCAGAATTATGTGGCGTGCGTTCTCATGTTTTGCGCTATTGGGAGCAGGAATTTTCGCAGCTTAGTCCTCAGAAACGCCGTGGTAATCGTCGTTACTATCAGCACCATGAAGTGGTGTTGATTCGTAAAATCAGAGCACTTCTCTATGAAGAGGGCTTTACCATCAGTGGCGCTAGAAATCGCCTTGATGAAGTGCGTGGCGAAGTACGCCTACGCGATGAATTGCAAGCGGTTCTGCAAATTCTGTCTAAATAGTTACTGATACAATTTTGTCTCTTGTCGGGGCGTAGCGCAGCCTGGTAGCGTACATGCATGGGGTGCATGTGGTCGGAGGTTCAAATCCTCTCGCCCCGACCATTTATCTTTAGTGTTTTAATTGATCACAATATGAGCCCAACAATCCCCCATCCCCAGAGTGAAGAGCGAACCAGCTTCTTTGGTCTAGATATTCCTTTCCTGCATCACCTCGGTGTTGTCCCAGAATATGCACGCGATGGTAAGTCTCGCGTTAGTCTCGAACTCAAACCTGAATTTACCAATAGCTTTCAGGTTGCTCAGGGCGGCGTGATTATGACTTTGCTCGATTTTGCGATGGCCTCGGCAACAAGAAGTGCCCATAATCATCCTTTGGGTGTGATTACGATTGATATGACTACGAGTTTCTTGCGTCCCAGTATCGGTAAAATCGTGGTCGAGGGCAGTGTTCTCAAAGCTGGTAAGACCATCAATTACTGTGAAGCAGTGGTTTTAAATGATGCTGGAGAGATTACTGCTAAAGCGAGCGGTACATTTACCCTGAGAAAATAGTAATTACTATAAATTCACCATAATCGATCATAATATTTATAACGATTATATTGATTATTGCAAATATTAATTCAGATAAACCTTTAAATGAAAGGTTTATAATATAAATTTCTGCTTAATTTCTATTTGTATATATAATCAATACTTAAATAGTTTAATTACAAGTTAATTTAACTACTTTAAATAACCCACTATTCGGAGAAAAATATACATGTCTTCTTATAAAGACCTCATAGCTCAGCGCGAGCACTTAGATAAACAGATTAAAGAGGCGATTGCCCATGAAAAGGCTGATGGCATTGCTAAAGCTAAAGCGATTATTGAGCAATATGGTTTAAGCGCTTCAGACTTGTTTAGCCGTAAAGCAGGCGTTAAAAGTGGTGGCGGCAAGGTAGCCCCTAAATACCGCAATTCCTCTACAGGTGAGACCTGGACAGGCCGTGGTAAGGCTCCAAAGTGGATTGATGGCAAAGACCGTAGCAGCTACTTGATCTAAACCCTACTCAATACATCAAAAAAGGCCGCAGATGCGGCCTTTTTATCTCCCAGCGTTTTTAGATACATTTCTTTCCTAGAGCTTCTATAAAGATAGACTCTAATAGTTCATAGCGGCTTACCTGAGCCCATGATTGATCTGACTCGATATTGGTAGCAGGGTATCCAATAATGAGGGGGTTAAGATCAATCAGACCATTTTCTAGCTCTGCTTTGATGTTTTCTGTGAATGGTGGTTTATGACCATGATTTTCATCTGCTAGAGCTACTACGCCAGGGTGAAGTTTGATAAAACCTTCATCTACTAGAATAGGAATTCTCTGTGTATCCTTGTTTTTACTCAAATAATGGATCAGATGAACCTGTTCTACTGGTGGTATTAAGGCATCCAAAAAGATTAAATCAGGCACAATAGATACTGCCTTCATTAGACCCTCTAGGCTATCAATAGCCACCTCCATTTCCACCTTGAGTTGCCATTCTTGAATCGATTCTAGGAGATCTTGGCTATTTTCAGCCCGGCGGAAAATACCCATGGCAATACAGTTTTGACTGGTTTTTTGTCGCATGGCTCTTTTTCGACGCTGGAGCTGTTGCTCTAGAGAGCTTGCCAATATGCGCCTATGTCCGCCACGAGTCTTCCAGGCGATTAATTCGCCTAATTCCACCATTTTTTGAACCGTTCCAAGCGATACCTGCAAAATCTTGGCACTTTGTCTAGTACTGAGGTACTCCATATCTGGGGTGATGGTTTTCATATTTCCCTTAATTTCATTAATTCATTTGAAGATTTAGAGAATAAAAATCAAAGCCAAGGGAATCTGTCAGGAGATCTTTAAAGCCAGGTAGGAAAGTTCTTATTAATTTCATCTCGCTAGATAAATGCCCCTAAATCACAACAGATAGGGAAAGTCCTTTTGTAGAAAATGGTCAATCGTGTTAAATTAACAAGGTAGTAGCAGTTTTTGCACAGATCAATTCGTGAAACGGTGAAGCCGCGTAACGAATGGTTATAACCACAGTTGTAGTCGGGAAACCCGATGAAAGGTGAGCATCATGATGCAGGAATCAAGAGATAACTCTTATCTCTTTGGCGGTAACGCACCCTATGTAGAGGATCTCTACGAGTCCTATTTGCACGATCCAGCTTCTGTAGCAGATCATTGGCGAGCGTATTTTGATAATGTGAAGCAAGTCCCAGCTGTCGACGGTTCATCTCGAACTGACATTGCTCACGGACCCATTGTTGCTTCTTTTGCTGAGCGCGCCAAACAAGGCCCCATCAGAACGATTTCTGATTCAGCTAACTCCGACATGGGACGTAAACGTGTCGCAGTGCAGCAGTTAATAGCGGCGTATCGAAACGTTGGCAATCGTTGGGCAGACATTGATCCCTTGAAGCGCACTGAGCGTCAGGACATTCCTGAGTTAGATCCAGCCTTCTACGGATTTACTGATGGCGATATGGATATCGTCTTCAATATTAGCAATACATTCTTCGGCAGAAACGAAATGAGCTTGCGGGACTTGCTGCAAGCATTGCGTGAAACATACTGCGGCACGATTGGTGCTGAATATATGTTCATTGCTGACCAAAAGATTAAGAAGTGGTGGCAAGAGAAGTTGGAATCCATCCGCTCAAGACCTTCATTTGATGTGGATAAAAAGCGTCAAATTTTAGATCGCGTTACTGCGGCAGAAGGCTTAGAACGTTATCTGCAAGCCAAGTATGTTGGTCAAAAACGCTTCTCTCTCGAGGGTGGCGATAGTTTCATTGCTTGCATGGATGAATTAATTCATGAAGCTGGTGCCAAAGGGGTGCAAGAGATCGTCATTGGTATGGCGCACCGCGGTCGTCTCAATGTTCTTGTAAATACTTTAGGCAAAATGCCGAAAGATTTATTTGCAGAGTTTGAGCACAAAGGCCCTGAGACTTTACCTGCTGGTGATGTGAAATACCACCAAGGTTTTTCTAGCGACATTTCTACGCCAACCGGACCCGTTCATGTTTCTTTAGCATTTAATCCTTCTCATCTCGAGATCGTTAATCCAGTAGTGGAAGGTTCAGCTCGAGCCCGCATGGATCGTCGTGGGGATCTGTTGGGACAGCAGGTATTGCCGGTGCTAGTGCATGGCGATGCTGCAATTGCTGGCCAAGGTGTGATGCAAGAGACTTTGTCTTTGGCAGAGGTACGTGGCTATTCCACCGGCGGTACAGTTCACATTGTGATCAATAACCAAATTGGTTTTACTACTTCAGACCCGCGAGACTTGCGTTCGAGTTTGTACTGCACAGACATCATGAAGATTATTGATGCGCCAGTATTGCATGTTAATGGCGATGATCCTGAAGCAGTGGTATTGGCAACTCAACTGGCTATAGAGTTTCGTACACAGTTCCATAAAGATGTAGCAATCGATATTGTTTGCTTCAGAAAGCTAGGTCATAACGAGCAAGATACGCCCTCGATGACCCAGCCCTTGATGTATAAAATAATTGCTGAGCATCCTGGCACACGAAAGCTTTATGCAGATAGGCTTGAAGCAGAAGGTACATTGCCTGTCGGTACGGGAGACCAGATGGTCAAAGACTTCCGAGCTGCGATGGATGCCGGTATTCAGACCTCTGATCCAGTTCTCAGCAATTACAAGGGCAAGTTCGCAGTCGATTGGGCGCCGTTTTTGAATAAGAAATGGACCGATGAAGCTGATACAGCTATTCCTTTAACAGAATGGAAGCGTTTGGCTGAGCGCGTTTCTACTGCACGCGAAGGCTTTAAAGTTCACCCCTTGGTTGAAAAGGTATTAAATGATCGCGCAGCAATGGGGCGTGGTGAAACCAATATTGACTGGGGTATGGGCGAACATATGGCATTCGCATCCTTGGTGGCGAGTGGTTATCCAGTTCGCTTATCAGGCGAGGACAGTGGTCGCGGAACCTTTACACATCGTCATGCGGTTTTGCACAATCAAAATCGCGAGAAATGGGATACCGGTGTTTACATTCCTTTGCGTCATATTGCTAAAGATCAAGCACCATTTTTAGTCATTGACTCTATTTTGTCCGAAGAGGCTGTGCTTGGGTTTGAGTATGGCTACGCTTCAGCTGAACCCAATACGCTAACGATCTGGGAAGCCCAATTTGGTGACTTTGCCAATGGTGCCCAAGTGGTCATTGATCAATTTATCGCCTCGGGTGAGGTGAAGTGGGGTCGTGTCAATGGCTTAGTCATGATGTTGCCCCATGGATATGAGGGTCAAGGCCCAGAACATTCATCAGCCCGTCTTGAGCGCTTCATGCAGCTATGTGCTGATACCAATATGCAAGTGATTCAGCCAACTACTGCATCGCAGATCTTCCACGTATTACGCCGTCAGATGATTCGTCAGTTCCGCAAGCCACTGATCTTGCTCACTCCCAAATCATTACTTCGCAATAAAGAAGCAGCATCTCCTTTATCAGAATTTACCAAAGGCAAATTCCACACAATATTGCCTGAGCGTGATGAGACTATCGATGCTAAGCAAGTAAGCCGTTTGGTGATGTGTTCAGGCAAGGTTTATTACGACCTTGTGAAACAGCGCACAGAGAAGAAGATCACTGACGTTGCCGTCATTCGCTTGGAACAGCTCTATCCGTTCCCGCATAAAGCACTTGCTGCTGAGTTGAAGAAGTATCCAAAAGTACAAGAGGTTGTGTGGTGTCAAGATGAGCCTCAGAATCAAGGTGCTTGGTTCTTCGTACAACATAATATTTTGGAAAACATGTCGGATGGCATGAAGTTGGCTTATGCAGGACGTCCTGCATCTGCTTCGCCTGCTTGTGGATATGCTCATCTACACCAAGAACAGCAGAAGTCTTTATTGAATGCGGCATTTGCCAATCTAAAAGGTTACGTGATTACGAAATAATCGTATCCATAACTCAACATACATATAACTAGGATTAATCATGGCTATTTTTGAAGTTAAAGTTCCACAACTCTCTGAATCTGTTGCTGAAGCAACTTTATTGCAGTGGAAAAAGAAAGTCGGCGATGCTATTGGTCAAGACGAAATCTTGATTGAAATTGAAACTGACAAAGTGGTTCTCGAAGTGCCATCACCTTCTGCTGGCGTGCTTACTGAAATCGTAGTTGCCGATGGCGGTACTGTTATTGCTGAACAATTGATCGCTAAAATTGATAGCACTGCAGTGGCTGCTAAGTCTGCTCCTGTAGCAGCCCCAGCCGCAGCTCCAGTAAAAGCTGCTCCAGCGGCTAAAGCTTCAACTGTAGCTGCAGCCCCTTCAGCAGCAAAAATTATGGCAGAAAATAATCTGAGTACTAGTCAAGTTGCCGGCTCTGGTCGTGACGGCCGAATTACTAAGGGTGATGCCTTAAATGCCACTGCTGGTGGTGCAAAATCTGCTGCTCTTCCAAGTGCATCCATTCCAATGGGTGATCGTCCAGAGGAGCGTGTTCCCATGAGCCGCTTGCGCGCTCGGATTGCCGAACGCTTGCTGGAGTCCCAAGCAAACAACGCAATTTTGACTACATTTAATGAAGTCAATATGGGTCCAGTGATTGCGCTTCGTAATAAATACAAAGATCAGTTTGAGAAAACTCATGGTGTGAAGTTGGGCTTTATGTCTTTCTTTGTCAAAGCGGCAACCCATGCTTTGAAGAAATTCCCATTACTTAATGCCTCTGTAGATGGCAATGACATCGTTTATCACGGTTACTTTGATATTGGTATTGCTGTCAGCTCACCACGGGGCTTGGTAGTTCCGATTCTGCGTGATGTTGATCAAATGAATTTAGCTGATATTGAGAAGAAGATTGCTGAGTTTGGTGTAAAGGCCCGCGAAGGCAAGTTATCAATTGAAGAGTTGACTGGCGGTACATTCTCTATCTCTAATGGAGGTGTATTTGGTTCTATGCTCTCTACGCCGATCATCAACCCACCACAATCTGCTATTTTGGGTATCCATGCTACTAAGGACCGCGCTGTTGTTGAAAACGGCCAAGTAGTAGTTCGTCCAATTAACTACCTTGCTTTGTCATATGACCATCGCATCATTGATGGTCGTGAGGCTGTACTTGGTTTAGTTGCCATGAAGGATGCTTTAGAAGATCCAGCACGTCTTCTTCTTGATTTATAAAAAGGGAAGATCATGAGCCAAGCTTTTGATGTAGTGGTAATTGGTGGTGGCCCTGGCGGCTACATTGCCGCAATTCGTGCAGCGCAACTTGGTTTTAAGGTTGCCTGTGCAGAATCTAGCTCTTATGATGATCCTAAGGGTGAGCCTCGCTTAGGAGGCACTTGCTTAAACGTGGGTTGTATACCTTCTAAGGCTTTATTGGCCTCTTCCGAGGAGTTTGAGAAGATTGGTCACCAGGCTGCTGATCATGGGATCCAGGTTGGCTCTGTCAGCATTGATTCTAAAAAGATGGTTGCTCGTAAAGACGATATCGTGACGAAGATGACTGGTGGTATTCAGTATCTCTTCCGTAAGAACAAAATCACCTTATTAAGAGGCCATGCTTCTTTCGAAGCTAAAGGTACTGATGGTTATCAAATTAAGATTGAGGGCAAAGATAAAGAAACTGTTACCGCGAAGAACGTCATCATTGCAACTGGTTCTAAAGCGCGCCATTTGCCTGGTTTGCTAGTCGATAACATCTTGATCTGCGATAACGAAGGCGCACTGAAGTTTGATTCAGTTCCCAAGAAGCTCGGTGTCATTGGTGCAGGTGTGATTGGCCTAGAGCTTGGCTCTGTATGGCGTCGTTTAGGCTCTGAAGTGACTGTGCTCGAAGCATTACCTTCTTTTTTGGCGGCATGCGATACAGGTATTGCAAAGGAAGCACAAAAACTTTTTCTGAAGCAGGGTCTGAACATCAATATGGGCGTGAAGATTGGTGATGTGAAGGCTGATAAGAAGGGTATTGTTGTTAACTACACTGATAGTGCTGGTAAGACTGCCAAGCTAGAGTGTGATCGCTTGATCGTTTCAGTTGGTCGTGTACCAAATACCGATAAATTGGGTTTAGACAAGATTGGCCTGAAAGTGGATGAACGTGGTTTCATTCCCGTTGATGATCACACTTGTGCCACAGCCGCACCTGGCGTGTACGCTGTCGGTGATGTTGTACGCGGCCCGATGTTGGCGCATAAAGCGGAAGATGAGGGTGTATTGGTAGCAGAAGTGATCGCTGGCCAAAAGCCACATATTGATTACAACTGCATTCCTTGGGTGATTTATACCGATCCTGAAATTGCCTGGGTTGGTAAGACTGAGCAAGCCTTGAAAGAGGCTGGCATTGCTTATAAGGCTGGTCAATTTCCATTTGGAGCTAATGGCCGTGCATTGGGTATGGGCCGTACTGATGGTTTTGTCAAAATCTTGGCTGATGCTAAGACTGATGAAATCCTCGGTGTTCATATCATTGGACCAAATGCTTCTGATTTAATTGCGGAAGCTGCTGTGGCGATGGAATTTAAAGCAGCGGCCGAGGATATTGCTCGTATCTGTCATCCGCATCCAAGTCTGTCAGAAGTCATGCGCGAAGCAGCGTTGGCAACTGATCAACGCGCATTAAATATGTAATTGAAAACAATTGAGTACTACCAACAAGAATTAAAAACGCGCGGATATCATACCGATTCCGCGCAGCTTCGTGCTGTAGAGCGTTTACAGCAGTGCGAAGATGAATGGATTGCGTATAAAGAGATTCGTAGTAACAATCTCAAGAAAGCGCTCTTCAAACCGGCCCTGCCTCAGGGTTTGTATATATGGGGTGGAGTAGGGCGTGGAAAGTCCTTTGTGATGGACTGCTTTTATGCGGCCTCCCCAGTAGAAAAAAAGATTCGTATTCATTTTCATGAGTTCATGCGGGAAGTTCACCGCGAATTACATGAGCTATCAGGCATGGCCGACCCTTTGGATGAGCTTGCTAAAAGAATATCGCAGCGCTTTCGCTTGATCTGCTTTGATGAGTTCCACATCAATGACATTGCTGATGCGATGATTTTATATCGTCTCTTGAGTGCATTATTTGAGGACCGTGTGCAATTTGTGATGACGTCAAACTATCGTCCAGATCAGCTATACCCCAATGGCTTGCATCGTGATCGATTGATTCCAGCGATTCAATTACTTGAAGAAAAGCTCGATATCTTAAATTTGGATGCAGGCAATGACTATCGTCGTGTGCAGATGGCGCAAGTACAAGCGTATTTAACTCCAGCCAGCGCAGAAACGCAGGTCAAGCTAGGTCAGATGTTTCAAACATTAATTGGTAATCGCAAAGAGGTTGCGATGCCTGTCTTAAATATTGAGTCTCGTGAGCTCAGGCCTTTACATTTGGCTAATGGAGTCGTTTGGTTTGATTTTCAAACTTTGTGCTGTGGCCCGCGCTCCCAAAATGACTACCTTGAGATTGCTAAGCAATTTCATACTGTGATTCTCTCTGGGGTGCCCTATATGCCTCCTAGGATGACCAATGAGGCACGCCGCTTTATCTGGCTGATTGACGTCTTATATGACCATAAGATCAAATTAATCATCTCTGCTGAGGTTCCAGCTACAGAGCTGTATACCGAGGGCCAAATTACCTCAGAATTCTCCAGAACAGTGTCTCGGCTTATCGAGATGCAGTCCCGTGACTACCTTGATGCACCTCGCCGGGTAATTGATACCAGCTTGACCTAAAATAGGTTCATGAGCAGCTTTTCCCCCATTAACGCCGATTTACATTGCCACTCAGTAGTCTCTGATGGCACTTTGACGCCTGAACAACTTGCAGAGCGAGCGAAAGCGAATGGTGTTCATTTGTGGGCGCTAACGGATCATGATGAGTTGGGTGGTCAACAGCGTGCAAAAGATGCAGCCAGCGCTTTAAATATGGACTACCTAGCTGGCGTAGAAATTTCAGTGACTTGGATGGGGGTCACCATCCACATTGTTGGACTTGGTATTGATGCTAAGCATGTTGGCATTCTAGAAGGTCTACGTCGCACGCGCGAAGGTCGCGGGGATCGTGCTCAACTCATGGCTGATCAATTAGCAAAAGTAGGAATTCCTGGTGCGTATGAAGGTGCATTGCATTACGCGGGTAATGACCAACTGATTTCACGAACACACTTTGCGCGCTTTTTAGTAGAGCAGGGTATTTGCCGTGATACTGAACACGTATTCAAAAATTATCTAGTGGAAGATAAGCCTGGCTTTGTTCCACATATGTGGGCAACTTTGGATGATGCGGTCGCCTGGATTAAAGCTGCTGGTGGGGTTGCAGTCATTGCCCATCCGGGACGCTATAGCAGACTGAATGCGATACAGATGGATGAGCTCTATAAGCACTTTAAAGACATCGGTGGCTTGGCGATTGAGGTCATTACTGGAAGTCATAGTCCAGATCAATATCAAACCTTTGGGAAGATTGCCCAGCAATATGGTTTCTTGGCATCTCGAGGATCCGATTTTCATGATCCGAATGAAAGCCATATCGACTTAGGAAATTTGCCACATTTACCAGACCACCTCACACCAGTATGGTCTGCATTTCATTGATTCATTAACAATAAAGATAAAGAATAAAGATGTTTGCTGAACGTGTTCTCTCTGGTATGCGACCTACGGGTAATTTGCATCTTGGCCACTATCATGGCGTGCTCAAGAATTGGGTACGCTTGCAATCTGAGTATCCCTGCTTTTTCTTCGTGGCAGATTGGCATGCACTAACTACTCACTACGAAACCCCAGATGTGATTGAGCAATCTGTTTGGGATATGGTGATTGATTGGTTGGCAGCAGGCGTTGATCCAAATCAAGCTACTTTGTTTATTCAGAGCAAGGTGCCAGAGCACGCAGAACTCTTTTTACTGCTATCTATGGGAACCCCATTGGGCTGGCTTGAGCGGGTTCCAACCTACAAAGACCAGATTGAAAAGTTAAAAGAAAAAGACCTACAAACTTATGGCTTTTTAGGCTATCCATTGCTACAAGCTGCCGATATTCTGATTTATCGTGCTCAACATGTGCCAGTAGGCGAAGATCAAGTACCTCACGTAGAGATGACACGTGAAGTCGCGCGCCGCTTTAATTATTTGTATGGTCGTGAGCCGGGTTTTGAAGAAAAAGCCTTAGAGGCTGTAAAAAAACTGGGCAGTAAACGCGCCAAGATGTATACGGAGTTGCGTGTAGCATTTCAGGAGCGTGGTAATGATGAGGCGTTGGAACAAGCTAAAGCATTACTGCATGAAGCGCAAAGTTTATCAATGGCTGATCGGGAGAGATTATTTGGTTTCTTAGAAGGCTCGCGTAAAATTATTCTCCCTGAGCCACAGGCATTGTTAACTTCAGCATCACGTATGCCAGGCATTGATGGTCAAAAGATGTCCAAGTCTTATGGCAACACGATTAGTATTCGCGAAGAGCCTGAAGAGGTCATTAAAAAAATCCGTACCATGCCAACTGACCCAGCTCGTGTTCGCCGAACAGATGCTGGTGACCCCGTGCGTTGTCCAGTATGGCAGTTGCATACCGTCTACTCCAATGAAGTAACCAAGCAGTGGGTTGAAAAGGGCTGTAAATCAGCAGGTATTGGTTGCCTTGAGTGCAAGCAGCCAGTAATTGATGCCATTCTTCTAGAACAGCAGCCCATGTTTGAGCGTGCTCAGAAATATTTGGATGATCCGAGTCTTTTGCGTTCAATCATTGCTGATGGCGGCGATAAAGCGCGCAAAGTTGCTCAAGAAACGATGCGTGAGGTCCGCGAAGCAATGGGCCTTCATTACGACTAAGGTTCTTAGTTTGACTAATCTGCACGATGTGATTGTGAAGCCATCCTCTTGGGTAGTGCGTTTTGCACCACTCATTCCCAAGGGTGGTGTGGTTCTTGATCTTGCTTGCGGTTCAGGACGTCATTCTCAATTGTTGGCTAATCTGGGTTATTCAGTTTTAGCTGTAGATCAGGATATCTCTGCAATCGAGGCCTTAAATTCTTCTTCTATTATTCCAAAATGCCTAAATCTTGAGCAAGATACTTGGCCGCTGGCTGAGTTAAGGTTTGGGGGTATTGTGGTGACGAATTACCTATATCGACCTTATCTCGATCGTTTGCCTGAGTTGTTAGCGGAAGGCGGAATTTTAATCTATGAAACCTTTGCTCAGGGCAATGGGGAATTCGGTAAGCCATCTAACCCTAATTTCCTCTTAAATCCAGGTGAATTATTGGCTTTTGCTGCTCGCCATAGCCTCAAAGTCGTGGCGTATCAGGATATTTATGTGGATCAGCCCAAACCAGCCATGGTTCAAGGCCTTTGTGCTGTAAAAGGCGGGCTAAAAGACTGCATTCCGTTACAATTTCAAGGTTAAGACAGTCCATATCGGTGCATATTCGGTGACAAATACAGTTCAATCTAAAGGTAGCAAAAAGCCCATTTCTGGCAGCATGCCCGCCATTGTTACGCCGATGCACGAGGATGGCAGTTTGGATTACACGGGCCTGCGGTCATTGCTAGATTGGCATGTAGCACAAGGTTCTGATGGCATCGTCATTGTTGGTACTAGCGGTGAATCTCCAACGGTCTCTGTAGAAGAGCATTGTGAATTAATTCGAGTGACGGTAGAACAGATCGCTGGGCGCATTCCTGTGATTGCAGGAACAGGTGGAAATTCCACGACCGAAGCGATTGAATTAACGCAGTTTGCTAAAAAAGTCGGAGCTGACGCTAGCTTGCAGGTGGTTCCTTATTACAACAAGCCAACGCAAGAGGGTATGTACGCCCACTTCAAAAAAATTGCAGAATCTGTTGATCTGCCAGTAATTTTATATAACGTTCCTGGCCGCACAGTAGCCGATTTAGCTGGCGATACAGTTGTACGTCTAGCAGGTGTTCCTGGCATCATTGCCATTAAGGATGCGACAGGAAATTTAGAGCGCGGTACCTTGTTAATGGCCGACCTCAAGCGGGCTGGGCATAGCGATTTTTCAGTATTTTCTGGTGATGATTTAACTGCTGCAATGTTGATGCTTATGGGTGGCAAGGGAAATATTTCTGTAACAGCCAACGTTGCGCCTCGCTTGATGCATGAATTATGTGTTGCTGCGATGTCTGATGATGTAAAAAAAACCCGCGAGATTCAATACAAATTGCTAGCGGTTCACAAGGCAATGTTTACGGAAGCAAATCCAATCCCTGTGAAATGGGCCCTTCATGAAATGGGTAAGATTACTGCTGGCATTCGCTTGCCATTAACGCCATTAAGCGTTTCCTTACGCGAACCCTTGAAGGCAGCATTAAAGCAGGCTGACTTGATATGATGAATTTGATGCGAATACTCAGCCGATATATAGCGATACTTGGCCTTACCATCACTGCCGCAATTATCTTGACGGCATGCAAATCGGTCACTAGCAACGATACGGTAGATTACAAATCCACTGGAGCAGTGCGTGGCCCTAATTTGTCTTATCCGCCGGATTTGATTACCGCTCAGGCTGACCGTCGTTATATCGTTCAAGACGGTACTGCAACCATGTCTGAATACAACGCTGCTATGAAAAAATCAGTACAGATGCGTACTAACGTCATGACTGGGATTCCGGGCATGCGGATTGAGCGAGATGGCGAGCGTCGTTGGTTAGTGGTTGAAAAACCCGCTACTGAGCTATATCCACAGGTGAAAGATTTCTGGCAAGAAAATGGTTTCTTATTGATCGTTGATTCGCCTTCAACCGGCATCATGGAAACCGACTGGGTAGAAAACCGCGGCAAGATTGCTCAAGATTGGATTCGATCAAGTATTGGTGGTGCATTAGATTCTATGTACGATACTGGCGAGCGTGATAAATATAAAACGCGACTAGAAGTGCCAAAGCCTGATGAAACTGAGATTTATATCACCCAAAAAGGCGCGCTTGAAAAGTGCGTATCCGATACAACGGGCGCGTGTATTTCCACTATTTGGACTAGTCGCCCAAATGATCCTCAGCTAGAGGCGGTATTCTTAGCGCGTCTGATGGAGCGTCTTGGTATGACTCAGGAGCAGGCTAAAGCAATGGTGGCAGTGCCCTTAGTTCAGAAAACTGCAAAAGCAAAATTTGTACAAGAGACTGGCAACCAAGGCTATATCGAGTTGAGCTCTAGCTTTGATCGTTCATGGCGCGATGTAGGCTTGGCCTTGGATCGTTCTAACTTTACCGTTGAAGATCGGAACCGTTCTAACGGTATCTACTATGTACGTTATATCAATGCTAAGGATGTAGGTGATAGCAAAGGCTTCTTCGCAAATCTCTTTAGCAGCAAAGATGTTTCGAAGCTACAAGCTAAGAAATATCAAGTGATCGTTAAGAGCACCGGTGAAAATTCAGCGAATGTCTACGTGCAGGATGCTGATGGTAAGCCAGAAAATACGCCGGCTGGCATGCAATTGCTAACTTTGCTAACCGATCAGTTAGCTAAATAAATAAATTGAAGCAATAAAAAAGCCGCTATTAAGCGGCTTTTTTTCTTCAAGAAGAAGATTACTTCTTAGCGTCAGCAGCAGGAGCAGCAGGAGCAGCAGGAGCAGCAGCGTCAGCAGCAGGAGCAGCAGGAGCAGCAGCAGGAGCTTCCGCAGGTTTTGCTTCTTCTTTTTTACCGCAAGCGGCCAAAGCGATAGCTAACATTGCAACGAATACGAGTGACTTCTTCATTTGTAATTTCCTCTAAAAAAAATGTAACAACAATTACCGGCAATTGTGTTGAAAAGTCCTAGGGATTGCCCTTAGGTGATTTCCAGCATTTATTATATCCATCCTTGCCTTTAACTCTCAAAAACCAGCCAGCCAGCCAGGTAGGCCACATAAAGACTGCTCTGGGCGGTAGTCTGAATTTTTTGTCCTAAGAGCCCTTTCTTGCTTGAGAGGGTTCTCCAGGCTTGGGCAATATCCTTTGCCTGATCTTTGCTCATATTCTCGCCATTGCAAAAGACCTCATTGCCAAGACTAAGAATGCGGGTTTGGCGGCTAGTAAGAAGCTTCTTTGAGCCAAGCTGTTTGCTAAATCGGCTAGGGTTTAAGGGTTTGATCGGGCCATCAAACAAGGCCTGTTGTTTGGGCTCAGATAGATATGCGGTGATCCCAGGTAAAAAACGATCTATCTGATTCAATTTCAGCTCACGTAGCTTGAGCGTGAGTTGCTTAACCAACTCCTCTGGCAATTGTTCTGCATTCGTAGTTGCCTTTTGCATTGGATCAGCAAATTTACGCTCAAGTTCCGGAATATCTTCTAGCGATTCAGCTAAGCGCCACAAGCCCTCTTGGAGCAGTTCTTTAAAACTGGGAGACCGAAATCCAACTGACCACGTTTGGCAACCAGCATCTAGGGCAAGGCCATGATGGGCAACATGGGGCGGCAAGTACAGCATATCGCCTGGCTCTAAGACCCAATCATGTTCAGCTTTAAAGTGCTGCAAAATTTTGAGGGGCAAATTATGACTGAGGCTTAAATTCTTTTGCTTGGATATCTGCCACTGCCTTCTACCAGACATCTGAATTAAAAAGACATCGTAAGAGTCAAAGTGAGGCCCAACGCCACCTCCAATTCCGGCAATGCTAATCATTAAATCATCAAGACGTGCATCTGGAATAAAGCGAAACCAGGATAGGATTTTTGCAGCGGCCTGGTGGTGCGCTTCCATTCCTTGAAGTAGTAAGGTCCAATTCGGTTTGCCCAATGCTGGGATCGCTTTTTTAGAAAACGGTCCAGTATCAAAGCTCCATGGATTTGCTTTTATCAGACGTGATTCAACACTGTCTTTACTGGCTAGTTTGACCAGATCATTTGCTGAAATTGGGCTTTCTAGACCTTCACCGCTTTGCTTAGCGAGGGTAAATGCAGGAATGGCTCCACGGATTAATAAGGGTTTTTTATGCCAATACTGCTTCATAAAGCTATCTGGGCTAATGCCCCCAAATAATGCCCAGGGCGCATTTAAGGGCAGATTTTGAGGAGCCTGAGGAGGCTCATAGGGTTTGCTCAAGTAAAATGAAGTCATAAAGTAAAAGCTTAGTAAAAACTCATTAAAAACGAATGTTCGACAGATTTCGCATGAAGATTGAAAAAAATACCATCGTATCCCTTCGCTATAAGTTAACCGATGCGCAAAATAATGTCATCGAAGAACCAGATTCTCCGATGGTATACCTGCACGGTGGCTATGAGGGCACTTTCCCAAAAATAGAAACCCTTTTGGACGGCCAAGACATTGGCTATGAAGCTAGCATTCAGCTTGAGCCAAGTGAGGCTTTCGGTGAGTATGACCCAGAGCTTCTTAAGATTGAGCCACGCACGCGTTTTCCAGAGCCACTTGAAGTGGGAATGCAGTTTGAAGGCATACCAGATGCTGATGAAGAATCAGCATCTGCGCAAGAGCCGGATTCTGATGATGAGCCGCTCATTTATACCGTTACTGATGTTGCTGATAGTCAAGTGGTGCTTGATGGCAATCATCCATTAGCGGGTATGGCCTTACGTTTTTGGGTTCAGGTTGAAGATATTCGTGCTGCTAGTGAAGGAGAGATTCAAAATCGTCATCCTGAAGGCGGAGAGAGTTTCACTTTTGGAATGCCTAATGATGATGGGGATGATGGTGATGAGGAAGAGTTTCCGAGCGCTGCTTTAGGTTCAAGCAACGCCAATCCACGAACACTACATTAACAGTAGGGATTCCCTACTTACTCCTTGAGCCATTCTTTGATGGCATCCAGGTCCCGCTTGGTATCGCTGCTACCTACAGTGTTAGTAGGGGTGTTACTCAACTTAGCCAATGCTTTTTCTAGCATAGCAATCTTCGCTTCTTGTTCAATCGTTGCATCAATTAAACCTTTGAGTGCCATCGATACAGGATCATCGACATTTGGCGTTACGCCATAAGCAGAGAAGTATTCTTTTGTTTTGCTATCTGCACTTTGTGGTAGATCTGGATGTAAGACACGTGCAGGTATACCAACAGCGGTAGCACCTGCTGGAATTTCTTTTAAGACTACTGCGTTTGATCCAACGCGTGCACCGTCACCAACAGTAAAGCCACCGAGCACTTTTGCACCGGCGCTGATAACCACGCCTTTACCAAGAGTGGGATGACGTTTAACGCCTTTGTAAAGTGAAGTGCCGCCTAAGGTCACACCCTGATAGATCGTGCAATCGTCACCGATTTCAGTAGTCTCCCCAATGACGATACCAAGACCGTGATCTAAAAATACTCGGCGACCAATCTTTGCCCCAGGATGAATTTCAATTCCGGTAATAAAGCGAGCAAACATAGAAAGCACGCGCGCAATCCATTTGAGACCTAGATTCCATAAAAAGTGAGAGATGCGATGGAGCCAAACAGCATGCAAGCCCGGATAGCAAGTAATGACCTCAAGACGATTTCTTGCAGCAGGGTCTCTGGCAATAATGGAGTCGACTTGGTCGAATAGTGAACTAAACATATTTTGATTTTAACGGGATGTGCTTATTTTCTCAGGAGCATCTGTTTTGCAATGCCACGCAAGAGATCAATTTCTTCTTTATGCAGTCGGCTGCGGGCAAATAGGGCCTGTAAGCGAGGCATCAGCTTTTTTGGATTCTCGGGGTCTAGGTAGCCAATAGCCTCAAGGCCCTCGCGCCAATGATTCAGCATCGCTGCAATTGCTGCTGGATCGGCTAACTGGGCTATTTCCTCACGATTAACCATCCATTCTGGCTCGTCTGAGGCTTCTTTGAGTGTCTGTCGCAGCGTATAAGCGCAGACCATCAGGGCTTGGGCTAGATTGAGGGAGGGATAGGCTGGGTTAGCCTCTAACCAAACCCTATGAGTACATAAGGCCAGGTGTTCATTATCAAGGCCTGTTCTCTCAGGCCCAAAGACAATGGCAATGTGTCCCTCATTAGCAGCTGTTTCCCCAATGAGTGCACGGGCTGATTCCCAATCTAAGACTGGAGGGCCAAATTCTCGATCCCGGCTTGTTAGGCCGAGCACTAGGGAGCATCCCTCAACAGCCAAAAATAATGAGTCTGACTCCTGGGAAGATTCCAGGACGTCGATTGCGCCGCTCGCTAAGGCAATAGCCTCCGATTCTTTGGCAACATTCTTGATCTTGGGATTAATCAAACGCAGATCGCCAAATCCCATCGTTTTGAGGGCTCGCGCTGCTGAGCCTACATTTCCAGGGTGGCTGGTTTCAACCAGAACCCAGCGTAGTAATTGGGATATTTCGGTATTCATGGCTTGCTTATGGGGGTCTAGTGAGGGCTCAGAGCGCCAATCGTTTAGAATCAGTGTATTAGCTTCATATTGTCACGCAGTTTTGGCAATGTTACAGGCTCGTTCTTATTTAATTTGTCCATCAATACTTATGCATCCCATGTTAAATGTGGCCGTAAAGGCTGCCCGTCGTGCTGGAACTGTGATTAATCGAGCCTCTCTCAATTTAGAGCGCTTGCAGGTTGATCGTAAACAGCACAATGATTTCGTAACCGAGGTGGACAAAGCCGCAGAGTCGGCAATCATTGAAACGCTCAGTGAGGCTTATCCAACCCATGGATTTTTGGCTGAAGAAACGGGCGAACACAATATTGATGCAGAAAACGTATGGATCATTGATCCATTAGATGGCACAACCAATTTCATTCACGGCTTTCCGCAATATGCTGTATCTATTGCATTGTCAGTCAATGGCGTAACCCAGCAAGCAGTAGTCTATGACCCAACTCGCGATGAGTTGTTCACGGCTACCCGTGGTGCGGGCGCTTATTTAGATCGCCGTCGCTTGCGAGTGGCTTCTCAAGATCGTTTAGTAAGTTGTTTGATTGGCACCGGGTTTCCGTATCGTGAAGATCAGGATCTGGAAAAGTATTTAAAAATATTTGCAGAGATGACGCGTCAGTGCGCCGGCTTACGCCGTCCTGGTGCTGCATCTTTAGATTTAGCTTATGTAGCTGCCGGTCGTTATGACGGCTTCTTTGAGAGCGATCTCAAGCCTTGGGATATGGCGGCAGGTGCCCTATTGATTACCGAGTCTGGTGGCTTGGTTGGCAATTACCGTGGCGAAGAAGGCTTTCTCAAGAGTGGTGAGGTCATGGCGGCAAACCCCAAAATCTTTGCACAGATGGTGCAATGTTTATCCAAGCACTCCAATACCTAAGATATAAATCAGTAGAACTGATTAAGATTTACTTAGATCAATATAACGTACGCCCTCGCCATTAATTGATAGCGCACTCGCTCTTGGAGCAGTACTTTCAGGATGGTCTAGATCCCAGTCTGATAGCACCCAGCGTTGCCAGCTTTGCTCATGCAATTGCTCGTGATGATGGGCGGGTAAGTGGGTATGACCGTGGATGAGTTTGTCAACAGATTGGCTTCTAAGGACTGAGGCGCAAGCCTGTAGAGTGACATTGCTCCTCATATTATTTTGCGCAGATGATTTATTTTCTGCACGTTGGTATTGAGTGCGACTATTGCTACGTAGGCTATTGGCAATAGAGCGGCGCCAAGTGAGCGGCATCTTTAAGAATAATGTTTGAACCCAAGGCTTTCTAACGAAACTGCGAAATACTTGATAGCCCACATCCGCGGTGCATAAAGAGTCACCATGACAAACCACATATTTTTCACTCGCGATTTGAATCAGAGACGGATCAAGCAATAAAGTCAATCCTGTCTTTTTCAAAAAGCCTGTACCAATGAGGAAATCACGGTTACCGTGAACATAATAGGTCTTCGTTTTTGCCGATAAGGTAGCAAGTGCGCGCACGACTTCTTGTTGAAATGGCGAGCTCGCAGATGTGTCATCTCCAACCCAATATTCAAACAAGTCTCCTAGAATAAATACAGACTCTGCCTTAGGAGCTTCTTTTTCGCAGAAGTCAAAAAAACATTGCGCCGTCAAAGGCATTGACGGCGTTAGGTGAATATCTGAGATGAGCAGCGCGCTCGCGTATTGCGGAATCATTCCTCGAGTACAGTCGCTTTCTCAATAACAACATCTACTGAAGGTACGTCCTGATGAAAGCCTGAGCTAGCAGTTTTGACTTTGCGAATGGCGTTTACCACATCCATGCCGTCGGTAACTTTACCGAATACAGCATAACCCCAACCTTGCGCATTAGGCGCCGTGTGATTTAAGAAATCATTGTCATTGACGTTGATGAAAAATTGCGCAGTCGCTGAATGGGGGTCGCTAGTGCGAGCCATTGCAACGGTACCAAGATTATTCTTGAGGCCATTGTTGGCTTCATTCTCAATTTGTTTACCAGCAGACTTCTCTTTCATGCCAGGAGTCATGCCACCACCTTGAATCATGAAGTTATCAATCACGCGATGAAAGATAGTGCCATCATAGTGGCCGCTCTTAACGTATTGCAAAAAATTAGCAACACTCTTAGGTGCCTTGGCGGAATCAAGACTGAGGGTGATATCACCCTGATTCGTTTTTAACAGTACTTTAGCCATTATTTAGATCTGCTTTCTGAAGGGTTAGTGGATGGAATGGTTGTTGGTGCTTTATTTGGTTGGTTGATGAGATTCATTAATGCTTTAGCCCGATTTGAGTATTGACGTTGATTTAATTGGGCCGATAAGGCAGCGTCTTCATAGGCTCTTGCCCCAAGACGAACATAGAGCTCACCTAAATTGGCGGAAGCAATGGAGTAGCTTGGGCGCAGTTTTAGAGCCAGCTCTAAATAATCTCTCGCTTCAATCCATTTTTCTTGGCTGGCAGCAATTGCCGCAAGATTGTTATAAGGCTCAGGCAACTCTGGAAATTGTTGGGTTATTAGAATTAAGGTTTTCTTGGCTTGCTCCAGCTCACGCATTTCAATTTGAAGGCGGGCTTTTAAGAAACGTAATTGCACATTTTTGGGAGATTTTTTTAAACGGGCATCAATCAGTGTGATGGCGTCTGGGAACTGACGTGCTTTGACTAATTTTTCAATATCAGAGGGCACTGCATTTTTGCTTACAGGCTCTGGCTCAATAATGAGGAAAGACAAGAGTGGTAATGCTACGGTCTCAGAAAGCACTGGATTAAGTGCGTCATACGGTGTATCAGATGAGAGTCTTGGCGGATCATTTGGGCTATAGCCGCCTAAATAAGGGGTATTTGGTCCGCATTTCAATTCTTGTGCGTTTGCCGCTTGAATTTCTCCGTCTGCACGCTGTTGAGCAGGGGTGCTACAGCCTGAAATGAATGCTGCAGCCAATATCGCGGCAAGGATATTTAGAAGGGCGGGGCGTGGTGCTGGGATGGTTACAGGCATAGGGGGAGGGGTATAAAACTGGCTCATTCGATATACTCAGCGCTCAGTCTAACAAATTGGCGCTACTTGCCCCACCTTTATAGCCATATGCTGCACATATATAACACCCTTAGCCGCTCAAAAGAGGTATTTAAGCCCATCGTACCGGGTCAGGCGAAGATGTATGTCTGCGGCATGACGGTCTATGATTTCTGCCACATTGGGCATGCTAGGGTCATGATTGTTTTTGACATGGTTGCTCGCTGGCTGCGAGCCAATGCTTATGAGGTTATTTACGTCCGTAATATCACCGATATAGACGACAAGATTATTAATCGTGCCATTGAAAACGGCGAATCCATCTCTGCTCTGACCAAGCGCTTTATTGATGCCATGCATGCCGACTCTGATGAGTTAGGTTTAATACATCCTGATCAAGAGCCTCGGGCTACAGATTACATCAAGCAAATGCAAGGCATGATCGGTAAGCTCATTGACAATCAATTGGCATACCAGGCAGATGATGGTGATGTTAATTTTGCAGTACGCTTGCTTCCAGGGTACGGTCAACTTTCTGGCAAATCATTAGATGAACTCAATGCGGGTGAACGTGTTGCGATTGTTGGTAGCAAGCGCGATCCTTTAGATTTCGTGCTCTGGAAAACTGCTAAGCCTGAAGAGCCAGCAGATACACGCTGGGCCTCCCCATGGGGCGAAGGGCGCCCAGGATGGCATATCGAGTGCTCTGCTATGGCTTGCGATTTACTGGGTGAGCATTTTGATATTCATGGTGGTGGTGCTGACTTGCAGTTTCCTCATCATGAAAATGAAATTGCGCAAAGTGAAGGCGCTTTATATGGTCAAGGTCGTAAAGACAACGATGTCCCCTTTGTAAATTATTGGATGCACAATGGTCATATTCGGGTGAATGAAGAGAAGATGTCTAAGTCTTTAGGCAATTTCTTTTTGATTCGAGATGTTCTTAAAAGCTTTGATCCTGAGGTAGTACGCTTCTTCATGCTTAAAGCCCATTACCGAAGCCCAGTCAATTACAGCGATACTCAGCTTGAAGAGGCCCGCGCTGGATTATTAAGGCTCTATACAGCCTTAGCTCAAGTAGAACTTCAATCCAATGCTCTGGATCCACGCAACCCATGGGCCAAGCGTTTTGCTGACGCCATGAATGATGATTTCAATACGCCTGAGGCAATTGCTGTGCTCTTTGATTTGGCAAGTGAGGTAAATCGTACCCAAGGGACTGAAAAACAAATGCTAGCTAGCACCCTAAAGTCCTTGGGGGCAATGCTCAATTTCTTACAGCGCGATCCAACGGCATTTCTACAGGCGGGCTCAAAGCAAGAAGGCGATGTGAGCGCGGCTCATATTGAAGAGAAAATTGCTGAGCGTGTTGCAGCTAAACAAGCAAAAGATTTTGCTAAGGCAGATTTGATTCGTAAGGCACTTTTAGATCAAGGCGTAGTCCTAGAAGACAAGTCCGGCGGCCTGACAGAATGGCGAAAAAACTAGTGGCAGCAGTAAAAGATAAATCCATTTTGCAAGAAGTCGCCCCAGAGTATTGGGAGCAAGCTTGTCGCGAACTCATGAAGCAGGATCGCATTCTCAAAAAATTGATTCCTAAATATGGATCTGGTTTTTTGGTCACTCGTGGTGACCCTTTCACAACCTTGGCTAGAGCAATCGTAGGGCAGCAAATTTCGGTAGCTGCAGCACAAGCAGTTTGGGATAGGGTGGTGATTGCTAGCAAGAAAAAAATCAATCCTAAAAATATCTTGGTGCTATCGGTTGAAGAGCTGAGAGCTGCTGGCTTATCTGGGCGTAAAGTGGAATACATCCAAGACTTGGCTGATCATTTTGATGCTGGACGATTACATGCCAATCAATGGAAAGACATGGACGATGAGAGTGTCATCAAGGAATTAAGTGCAATTCGGGGAATTGGACGCTGGACAGCAGAAATGTTCTTGATTTTCAATATGGTTCGGCCTAATATCCTCCCCCTAGACGATGTCGGCCTAATTAAGGCTATTTCCCTCAATTACTTCAGTGGAGAGCCAGTAAGCCGCCATGAAGCCCGTGAGGTGGCTGCTAATTGGGCCCCGTGGCGAACGGTTGCTACCTGGTATATGTGGAGAAGTATCGACCCCATTCCGGTTGAATATTAAAATCAGACTATGAAAACGACTTTCCTAGATTTTGAGCAGCAAATCGCCGAATTAGAAACAAAGATCGAAGAACTGCGTTTTGTACAAGATGAGTCATCGGTAGATATTTCGGATGAGATTAAAACGCTTGCCGAAAAAAGTCAGCAGCTCACGAAAGATGTTTACGCTAACCTAACACCTTGGCAGGTCTCGCAAGTAGCACGTCATCCACAACGTCCATACACTTTGGATTACGTGAACTCATTATTTACTGATTTTCATGAACTGCATGGTGATCGCACATTTGCAGATGATCAATCCATCATTGGAGGCCTAGCGCGCTTTGATAATCAACCCTGCATAATCATTGGCCATCAAAAGGGTCGCGATACTAAGGAGCGTGCTCTGCGCAATTTCGGTATGAGTCGTCCTGAAGGTTATCGCAAAGCAATGCGCCTCATGCGCCTAGCTGAAAAGTTTGGAATTCCGGTTTTTACTTTTGTAGATACCCCAGGAGCATTCCCTGGCATTGATGCAGAAGAGCGTAATCAATCCGAGGCGATTGGACGTAATCTGTATGTTCAGGCCGAATTAGAAGTGCCAATCATCGCAACGATTATTGGCGAAGGTGGCTCAGGTGGAGCTTTAGCAATTGCGATGGGTGACGTAGTGATGATGTTGCAAAACTCCACATACTCCGTTATTTCCCCAGAGGGATGTGCTTCTATTCTGTGGAAGACTGCTGACAAGGCCCCTGAGGCAGCGGAGCAGCTCGGCTTAACTGCCCAAAGACTAAAAGTATTGGGCCTGATCGACAAGATTGTGGCTGAACCAGTTGGAGGCGCACATCGCGACTACGACACCATGATGGCCAATATGCGTAAGGCTTTAAGTGAATCAATCAAGACTTTTGATGACATGAAGGTAGACGCACTCCTTGAACGTCGTCATGAACGTCTAATGAGTTATGGCAAGTTCAAGGAAATCACAGCCAAGCCTTAAATCAGCAAATCGAATTGCGGTTGCCTTAAGTGGTGGCCTCGATTCGGTTGTGCTGCTCGATACTGTTTGCAAAGCGCAGGCAAGAAATAAGCAAAGTCAAATTTATGCTTTTCATATTCATCATGGCCTTCAAAAACAGGCTGATGATTGGCTCATCTTTTGCGAGAAGCTTGCTAAAAAATATAAAATTCATTTTGATTTCAGGCTACTGCATTTAACTGGTAATCAAGAGCAGGGTAATCTTGAGGCAAGAGCAAGAGCAGGGCGTTACGAGGCGCTCACTGATCTCTGTGCTGAATATGGTATCAATGACTTGCTCCTGGCGCACCACCAAAATGATCAAGCGGAAACGGTGCTCTTGCAACTTCTGCGGGGTGCTGGTGTGGCAGGTACGGCTGGTATGCCTGGTAGCCGTGAGCTTAAGATCAAAGAGGGCAAGATCACACTCTGGCGCCCTTTACTAGAACAAAGCAAACAAGAGCTCGAAGTCTATGCTAAAGAGTACAAGCTCAAGTGGATTGATGACCCCAGCAATCAAGATTCTAAGTACCGCCGTAATGCCATTCGTAAAACAATTATTCCAGCCTTAGAAAAGCTTCAACCAGAAGCTATTGCCAATCTTGCCCGCAGCGCAGGATTGCTGGGTGAGGCGCAAACCTTGCTTGACCGATTAGCCATGCAGGATGCAAAAACTATTTTCATTAAAGATGGGATTCAATTAAAGCAATTACTTGAGCTTTCAAAAAAAGATTTACCTGCCGCCAATAATGTTCTGAGATATTGGTTAAAGATGAACGAGTTGACGATGCCATCGCAAGAGCGTCTTGCCGCCTGGTGGCGTGACCTGAATACAGTCAAAGCAGGTGCCCAATTGGAGTGGACCCATGACGAGAAAAGTATTCGGCTTTGGCGCGGCATCTTACAGATTGAAGAGCTAAAGCTGGGTGAGTGGGTTTTTAAAACAATTCCGAGTGCCAGTAAGACCCCAGGACTTCCGAGTCAATGGTTCAAAGAGGCCCAGAAAAATGGACTGATTAGTCAAAAAGATAGATCTGGTTCAGAAAAAATTCAAATCAAAGTCAATACACCGCGTAAGACTCTGAAAAATCTCTTTCAAGAGGGTGACATTCCTCCGTGGCAGAGAAATGCACCTCTGCTGTTTATCAATGGAGAGTTGATTGCAGTAGCGGGGGTGGGCTTAAGTCATCCCCATCTGGTTCATTCAGGACCCAGGGTGCGGCCCGAGTGGGTTCAAAACCCTGTAAAATAAGGCTCTTTTGATCCTCAGGAAATTCATTTCCTGCTATAGATAGTTAACTAGACGGTTTTTATGGCTCTTATCGTTCATAAATATGGTGGTACCTCAATGGGCTCAACAGAGCGCATTGGGAATGTCGCCAAACGCGTTGCCAAATGGATGCGTGCTGGCCACCAAGTGGTCGTAGTACCTTCGGCCATGTCAGGCGAAACTAACCGCTTGCTGAGTTTGGCAAAAGAAATTAATGCTGATGCAAATCCCCGTGAGTTAGATCAGATTGCCTCTACTGGCGAACAAGTCAGCTCCGGTCTTCTAGCCTTAGCGTTGATGCGCGAAGGTGTTGACGCAGTCAGTTACGCTGGCTGGCAGGTGACTGTTCATACAGATTCTTCTTTTACTAAAGCACGTATTAAAAGTATTGATGACAAAAAAATTCTGAATGACTTAAATGCCGGAAAAGTAGTTGTGGTGACTGGTTTTCAAGGCGTTGATCCAGAAGGCAACATTACGACCTTAGGTCGGGGTGGCTCAGATACTTCTGCAGTAGCGATGGCTGCTGCACTGAAAGCAGATGAGTGCTTGATCTACACTGATGTTGACGGTGTTTACACCACCGACCCCCGTGTTTGTGAAGATGCACGTCGTTTAGATAAGATTACCTTTGAAGAGATGCTAGAAATGGCTAGCTTAGGTTCAAAGGTATTGCAGATTCGTTCAGTGGAGTTTGCTGGTAAGTACAAAGTTAAAACCCGGGTGCTGTCTTCCTTGACAGACCCTTTGATGCCTTTAGACATCGAGATGAAGTCGGGTACCTTGATTACATTTGAAGAGGACAGCACTATGGAAGCCGCAGTTATTTCCGGCATCGCCTTTGCGCGTGATGAAGCGAAGATTACCGTCTTGGGGGTTCCTGACCGCCCAGGTATTGCATATCAAATTCTGGGGCCAATCGCTGACGCTAATGTCGATGTCGATATGATTATTCAGAACCAATCCGTAGACGGTAAGACTGACTTTACTTTTACAGTACCTCGCGCTGAGTATCAAAAAGCATTAGACCTACTCAAGAACACAGTGCAAGCCCACATCGGAGCGAAAGAAATCTCTGGCGATCCCAAGGTCTCTAAAGTTTCCGTGGTTGGTGTAGGCATGCGCTCGCACGTTGGTGTTGCTAGCAAAATGTTCCGCACCTTGTCAGAAGAGGGTATCAATATCCTCATGATCTCTACTAGTGAAATCAAGATTTCAGTAGTGATTGATGAGAAATATATGGAGCTAGCAGTACGTGCACTTCATAAGGCATTTGAGCTTGACCAGAAGTAAGTAACACCAAAAGGGTAGCAAAACCGCTTTAAAACCCTAGTAAGACAGTAATCCGTTAAACTGTGGGTCGTTGTAAAGACTTAGAAATACGGAGACGTGGCCGAGCTGGTCGAAGGCACTCCCCTGCTAAGGGAGCATCGGGGCTAAAACTCTGATCGGAGGTTCGAATCCTCTCGTCTCCGCCAGTAATATTCAATAAACCCAGTAAATTCAATGAGTTGCTGGGTTTTTTGTTGCCCTAAATCCCCTTAATAACCATAATTGTTGGTATTTTTGCAACTAAATGTTGCACCACAGCATATTTGTGTTTAGAATGATGCATCGCAACAAAATTTTAACCAAATCACTTATTAAGGATAAATCATGTTCCAGACTCAATTAAACGATCAAATCGCTCAATCACAAGCTAAAGCTGTTGAGAAAGCTAAACATTTGGCACAAGTAGCTGTTGAAAGTGCTCAAGAATTAGCAGAAATCAACCAAGCTGCTGCTAAAGATGCAATGGCTGCTGCACAAGATGCCAGCACACAGTTGTTAGCAATCAAAGATGCGCAACAGTTTACTAATATGGTTGCTCCAGAAGCTGCTCAAGAAGCTGCTAAATATGCTGCTGCTTATCAAGCTAAAGTGAACAAAGTAGTTCGCAATGGCAATAAAGAAGTTGCTCAAGTAATTGATGCCTCTATTGATGATGCACGCGATGATTTAGTAAAGTTTGTTAAAGAGTCCACTAAGACTGCACCTGCTGGATCAGAGGCTTTTGTATCTGCATTCCACACTGCATTTGATGCTTCACTGCAACAGTTCGACCAAGTTCGCGCTTCAGCTACTGATGCTTTCGCTAACTTTGAGAAGAGTGTTGATGCTGCATTGGCAAATATTCAAGGTCAATACGCACCAAAATCAACTAAGAAATCTGCTGCTAAATTAGCTGCTTAATTCAGTAATACCAGTATTTCCAAAGCCGCCTCCGGGCGGCTTTTTTCTTTCCTGCTTTTCTTCAATTTCTCTAAATCCATTTATTTAGGCCCTATTTAGGGTTTTTCCTATATATAAACTTCACAACTTCACAACTTCTGTAGTATAGTAGCTTTACTGGGAGAAGAAATGAAAAGACAGGTAGCTAAAACACATCAAGCCTTGGAGTGGGTAGGGAAGGGCTTAAGTGCTGCGCAAGCGGCGAGGAAGATGGAGATTTCTGAATCTAGTGTGTATGCCGCTCTCAGAAAATCGAAAGCAAAAGATCTGGGCTGCTGCCCAACCTGTGGTCACAAAATAAGGAACTAAGATGAAAAAGAGTCTACTAGCCGTCGTATCAATTTCTGTTGCTGCATTTGCTTACGCTAATACCAAGTCCTCAGATTCTTCTGCATTAGTAAATCAGCAATGCCAAATTTCTGCGCAGGCAGTTTCTACTTTGAAAGGCTTGCGCTACGGCAATACATCAATTAAAAAGGATGTCTCCAGTCTGATTAATAACCACTTAAAGACGCCTGAGAATCGTGAGGTGGCACAGAAAGCATTAATCCTGATGATTGATGATAAATCAACAGATATCGCCACCTTAGAAGGTAAGTATTGCTCATGATGTCTCTGGCTATTTAGAAGCTTAAGAGTGTCATTTACTGCAGAGTGTCCTGATTGTGGCAATGCGCGGGCTTTGTTTAATCGCTGTCCGTATTGCGGTTCTGAAAATTTCCCGACTCTAAGCTCCGATACGATTGAAATTAATATTAAGCAAGATAGCCCCCATGTCGAGGAGGCTTTGGAATTATTAACAGAGCAGTTGCGTAAATGTTTGGACTTAGGAATTAAAGCCATCATCCTAGTTCATGGCTATGGGTCGACTGGAGAGGGCGGCCGCATCAAGTGGGCGATTCAGAATGCGCTGGAAAATAATCGTTATTCAGACCGTGTAGATGAGTACTTCTTTGGCGAGAACGTAGGCTACGGTAGCGAGTCTTACCATGCATTGTTAAAACGTCGTCCAGGCCTCAAAAGATATTTAAAACGCTTCAAAGAAGGTAACGCTGGTATGACGGTGCTATTGCTGGGCTCTCACTATAGAAATGCTTAGAATAGGGCTATCTTAATCAGGAAAGCATTCCGATGACAGCAAAGAAATCCGAGATCGCATCAGAAGCAGCTGCGGCAGAAGCCGGTTTGATCTAGAAGAAATATGGCTCCAGATACTTCCAAGCCTTGGCTAAAAAATTACCCAGCAGGGGTTCCCCATGAAATCGGCCCTCTGAGTCATTCATCCTTAACTGAATTTCTCGATGAGTGCTTTAGTCGCTTTGGAAAGCGTAAAGCTGTTGAGGCTATGGGAAAGTTTTTCTCATATAAGGAGGTCGATAGACTTTCCAAAGACTTTGCCTCTTATCTACAAACCCTTGATCTAGAGAAGGGCGCACGGGTTGCGTTGATGTATCCCAATGTGATTGAGTATGTCGTTGCCATGATTGCTACTCTGCGTGCTGGTTATGTGGTGGTGAATATCAATCCACTCTACACCGCGCGTGAGCTTGAGGCCCAACTGGTAGATAGTGGAGCGACAGTGCTGATAGTGATGGAGAACTTTGCCCATACCTACCAAGCAGTAAGCTCCCAAACAGGTATTCGCCAAGTGATTGTGAGTAGCCCGGGTGAATTAATGGGCCTTAAAGGATATTTAATCAATTGGGTAGCAAGAGAGATTAAAAAATTAATACCGGCTTGGGAATTTGCACATATTAGCTTCAAAGATGCACTTCAGAAAGGCAGTGAGCACCACTTTCAGAAACCAAACATTGGTTTAGAGGATATTGCTTTCTTGCAATATACCGGTGGCACTACTGGAACTTCAAAAGGAGCAGTACTACTACACCGCAATATTCTTGCAAATGTGATGCAAATAGAGAGTTGGTTAAATCCCGGCCTCAAGCAAAAACCAGAACAGCAATTGGTATTTTTGTGTGCACTGCCAATGACCCATATTTTTGCTTTAACAGCGTGTGCTTTGCTGGGCATTGCTAAGGGTAGTCTATTGATTCTCGTTCCCAATCCACGTGACATCACTGGTTTTATCAAAATGCTCATGAAGCATCCCAATATCAACATATTCCCTGGAGTAAACACACTCTTTCATGCGCTCATTCATCGCCCTGAGTTTAAGAAGGTAAAGCTCCCTAATTTACTGGTCACGATTGGTGGTGGCATGGCGGTTCATAAGAAAACAGCAGACCATTGGCAAGCACTTACAGGTGTTCCTATTGCACAGGGCTATGGTTTATCAGAGACATCTCCAGTTGTCTGTGTAAACACGCCATTAGAGAAACATTTCACAGGGCACATTGGCATGCCAATTCCCAGCACTAATGTTGTCATTCTGGATGATGATGAGGTAGAGCTGCCATATGGCACCCCGGGAGAGATTTGTATTCAAGGACCACAAGTAATGGCGGGCTATTGGAATAAACCAGAAGAAACGAACCATTGCATGACAGCTGACGGCTTTTTTAAGTCAGGAGACATTGGCTTTATTACTGATCAAGGTTATGTGGAGATCGTTGATCGCAAGAAAGACATGATCGTGGTGGCAGGATTTAAAGTGTTTCCAAATGATGTAGAAGATTACTTAGTTCAAATGGATGGTATTAGAGAATGTGCCGTAATTGGGGTACCACACCGTAAGCTAGGAGAAATCGTAAAAGCTTATGTAGTGAGAGATAACCACCATTTAACCGAAGCAAATATCTTGCAATATTGCAAAGATCATATGACTAGCTATAAACGCCCTCGAAAGGTCGTCTTTATCGATGAGCTCCCGAAATCCAATGTCGGTAAGATTTTGCGTCGCGAGCTCAGAAACTTATAAGCCTTCGGTAGAAGGCTTAGCGAGGAGTTTTACCAACCATCTTGGCCGCTCTCAAGAAGTCAAAGTCAACGCCTTGATCAGCCTGTGTCACCGTATCTAAGAATAGTTTCTTGTAGCCACGTTCAGCGGTGGGTGAGGTAATCGGATTTTCTTTAGTACGCTTGGCTAACTCTTCATCAGAAATCAGTAGACTAATCTCGCGATTCTTGACACTGAGGCGAATGCAATCACCATTACGAACCTGGGCTAATGGGCCACCAATCGCAGATTCGGGGGTAACGTGCAGCACAATCGTGCCAAATGCTGTGCCGCTCATGCGCCCATCAGAGATGCGCACGATATCTTTTACACCGGCACGCGCTAATTTCATGGGAATAGGGATGTAGCCTGCTTCAGGCATGCCTGGCGCACCTTTAGGTCCAATATTCTTGAGTACCAAAATATCATCTGCTGTGACATCTAAATCAGGACTATCAATCCGACTGGCTAGGTCTTCCGCATTCTCAAACACTACTGCACGACCTTCATGCTCCATCAGCTTCTCATTGGCAGCCGATTGCTTAATGATTGCGCCGCCAGGGGCAAGGTTGCCATGCAGAACAGCAATACTGCCACGTGGGTAAATTGGATTGTCAAATTTGCGAACTACATCTTGTTTAAAGCTTGGCGGCGCTGCATCGATTTCTTCGCCGAGGGTTCTGCCACTCACAGTCATAGCATTAAGTTTTAGCAGTGGCTTGAGCTCACGAAGTAGTGTAGTCATACCACCAGCATCATGGAAATTTTCCATGTAATGATCACCAGAAGGTTTGAGATCAACCAGTACGGGAGTTTCATTACCCATTTTGTCTAAGGCCTCTAAATCAATCTCCAGACCCATGCGACCAGCAATTGCGGTTAAGTGGACAATGCCATTAGTAGAGCCGCCAATTGCTAGCAATACCCGGATAGCATTTTCAAAGGCATCTGCTGTCAAAATCTTATCAATGCTTAAGCCATCTTTAGCCATTTGCACTGCACAGGTACCAGTTTCTTCTGCAACCCGAATGCGATCTGCAGTCACGGCTGGCGGGGTAGCGCCCCCAGGCACAGTCATCCCCAAGGCTTCAGAGATGCAGGCCATGGTGCTGGCAGTGCCCATGACTGAGCAGGTACCTACGCTTGCAACTAGCTGATCATTCACTTCATCTTTTTCAACTTCATCGATTTCACCAGCGCGAAACTTACCCCAGTAACGACGACAGTCTGTGCAGGCGCCAACGCGCTCACTGCGATGTGAGCCAGTAAGCATTGAGCCAGTAATAAGTTGAATAGCAGGCAAACCTGCGGAAGCAGCGCCCATCATTTGTGCGGGAACTGTTTTATCGCATCCACCAATCATGACAACCGCATCCATCGGTTGTGCACGTAACATCTCTTCGGTATCCATTGACATGAGGTTACGTAAATACATACTTGTTGGTGCGGCAAAGCTCTCATGAATGGAGATCGTTGGAAATTCCATTGGCAAACCACCAGCAAGCATGACGCCACGCTTCACTGCTTCAAGCAGTTGCGGCATATTGCCGTGACATGGGTTGTATGCACTACCGGTATTAATAATTCCAATCACAGGGCGATCTAAGGCACTATTGGTATAGCCAGCACCCTTAATAAATGCTTTGCGTAAAAATAATGAGAAGCCCTCATCGCCGTAGCTTGTTAAGCCTTTACGTAAACCTGTCTCAGGCGCTGTCTTAGAATCTGTTGGCTTAGTGCTCATATTGGTCTTAGTAATGAATGATTTGTATAAATGCTATTTAAGGCTAATTGTAGCTATGCCAGTACTAAATCGCCTACAAGCCTCCGCTCCAGCGGTATTGCCAAGATATCCCCAGCATGTCATAGCTTGTATTGGTCCTAGAGTAGATGCCGGTACTGCCAGTCAATCGAATAGCGTTGTACTTATCAATCGGATAGGAGAGAGTGCTGCCAAAGCGCCAGTTTTCTTGTGAGCTATTGATGGTCAACCCATTGATATAGGTTTGCCCTCCAAAGTAGTAAGTAGCATCAGCTGATATCCAGGCGGTATTAGGGAAATAATAGATCACATGTGTTTCTGATGAATACACTGGGCTTTGAGATAGGGTGTTATTGCCCATATAGCTAGCATTACTGGTATAGATTGATGCCATACCAGCTAGTTCTAGGCGCCAAGGACCAACTGCTTGTGAAGCGCCAATACCTGGTTGAATCACGGTGCGGTTGCCACCGACATTGACCATTTGTTCGTTGTTGTACCTCCCCCAAGGAATTGTTGCCGCTAAGCTTGCACCAATGATGAGGTCTTGCTGATAATTTTTGAATTCACTTTCCGAGAGGGCGGGAGCACCATATAAATTGACTGAGGCTTTAATCATGGGATCTGAAAGACCCTCAGCAGATGCATTGATTACCTGGCCCCTTGCAGTGCCTGTCCCAGATAATTGTGCATAGGGCACGGTTATAGAGAGTCTTCCAGATTGGCCAGCAACATCGAGAACATGAGTCAAATTAATGACTTCAGTAGTGAGTTTGTATGAACTACTTTTGGCTTGTGCAATACCACCAGTAATAAAGTTAATGTCAATCGGCGCATTTGAATAAGCGCGAGCTTCAATTTCTTGAGCATGAATCTGAAAAGAGAGAAATCCAAGAGCGCAAAACCAAAATAGTTTTTTAGAACATGAAGGCAGAGAGTGCCAGCTTGAAAAGCTATTGGCCAACAGGATTTTTTCGGCCAAACAGAATAGTTAGGATTACATTGTTGCCTAAAGCCAATTTCATACCAATCAATACTAAATACGGCCAGACTATCAACCAGTAGACTAGAGACATCGCCAAAATATGTAGAGGATTTTTTTGGCCAAAGCTAGCCATAGAGTCAAGAAAGTTTTTTCCATGCATCAGACCTTCAATGCCAGCTTCGATATAGTTCAAGCCTAGTACAACTAAGAGGTATAGGATCGATTCCAGAAATAAAGATTTAATAATGCCATTGGATTTTTGGACATTAATTGGAAAAATAGCTTGAGCTATCAACATAAATTTAGCGCATAAACCTGCCTTGATAATGGCAATGCCGAACATCGATAATGGAATAGGGTGTTTATTTAATGTTGTGGCAGCTAAAAAAGTAAGTGCACAGAACCAGATAGAAAAATAAACGGCAAGAGTTAATGCTTGCTTAGCCTCTGCCTCTATTTTCTTTTTTATTCCTGACCTATGATTTGTGTTATCTATGGAAGCATTCATTATTTAAGCGTTACAGCAAGATTCGCCGCTAGAGCAGGCGGAGGTAGTTTCTACAGGAGCTGGTTCATTGGTGTAGCGGGCAATAAATGCATGTTTACTGTGTAGCGGTAGCTTGATCCACACAAAGTGACCAGAACCAGGGGCAACATCAATAGGCTCTCCGCCCATATTCCACATAGCATCTAAGATAATGTCTTGATTTCCTTGTGGTTCAATTATTTCAAGCTTGTCACCAACTGAAAAGCGGTTTTTAACATCTACTTTGACTCGACTAGAAGCAGAGTCAATGTCGAGGGTTTCACCAACATACAAACTTCTGCCTGAAAGGGAGTAGCCTCTCATATACAGTTGGTAATCCTTATCGTGGTGACGTTCATAAAAACCATCGGTATAGCCGCGATTGGCAAGACCTTCTAGATTGCCAAGTAGAGTTGTATTAAAAGGTTTTCCTGCAACTGCATCATTGATGGCTGAGCGATAAGCTTGGCAAGTACGCGAAACATAATAGGGCGACTTGGTACGACCTTCGATTTTGAATGAGTCGACACCCATCTTCGTTAGTCTTTCGATATGCTCAACCGCACGTAAATCTTTCGAGTTCATGATGTAGGTGCCATGTTCATCTTCTTCCATTGGCATTAAGTCATCTGGCCTTTTAGCTTCTTGAAGTAGAACGACGTCACCGCTAGAAGTTTGTTGGCCAGGCTTGACCTTGTAATCCCAGCGACAAGCATTGGTGCAAGCGCCTTGGTTAGAGTCGCGATGGGACATATAGCCCGATAGTAAGCAGCGTCCTGAGTAGGCAATACATAGAGCGCCATGGACAAACACCTCCAGCTCCATTTCGGGACAATCTTGACGCACTTCTTCAATCTCATCAAAGGAAAGCTCTCGAGATAAAATGACTCGGCTAATGCCAACTGAGCGCCAGAACTTTGCAGAGGCACCATTTACGGTATTGGCTTGGACTGATAAATGAATCGGCATATCTGGCCAAGCTTCTCTAGCCATCATAATTAAACCAGGATCAGACATGATGAGCGCATCCGGCTTTAAATCAACCACGGGCGACATGTCTTTGATGTAGGTGCGAGTCTTAGCGCCATGCGGCAACAGGTTGGAGACTAAGAAAAACTTTTTACCTAATTCATGTGCAGTATCAATACCTTGCTTGAGGACTTCGATTTTGCCGAAGTCATTATTACGAACGCGTAATGAATAGCGAGGCTGGCCAGCATAAATTGCATCCGCTCCGAATTCGAAAGCGGTTTTTAGCATGGAAAGGCTGCCGGCAGGGGCTAGAAGTTCTGGTGTTTTGGTCATGAAGCCTATTTTAAGGCTCTTGGGGAGTTTTGGGTTTTGCTAGCTCTCGAGCTCCTATGCTTATTAAAAACAGCTAAAAAGAGGATTTTTCTGATTGATACACCGCAGGACTGCTATATTGGCTGGACAAAATATAGATAAGGGCATCAGCCCATAAGGAGACGAAGTGAAACTGATAGCACGCTCGCTAGTGGCACTAATTTCTTGTTTATTTCTCGGTCAAGCTTTTGCCGCAGGAAAGATTCAGATGAACGAGTACATGGTGCAAAGCGATACCCCAGGTATTTCACTTTATGTTCGTAATAAGCACTTAGCTGGCATGAAGAAATTCTCTGCCGAAAAAACCTTGCTCTATGTTCATGGCTCAACCTATCCCGCAGAAACTGCCTTTGATTTATCCCTAGATGGGACCTCTTGGATGGAATACATGGCAGCTAGAGGCTACGATGTCTGGTTGGTAGATCTCAGAGGCTATGGTAAATCTACGCGCCCACCTGAGATGGATCAGCCTGCCGATCAGAATCCCCCAATCGTCAGAACAGATACAGCAGTAAAGGATGTTTCTAGCGCAGTGGACTACATCCTTAAAAAGCGTAATCTGAATAAGATCAATCTACTTGGTTGGTCTTGGGGTACGACTATTATGGGCAAGTACACCACCGAGAATAATGAGAAGGTCAACAAACTAGTTCTCTATGCACCACAATGGCTTCGTCAAGGCGGAGCTCCTCTAACAGATAAAGGCGGTCAATTAGGCGCATATCGGGTTGCCTCGATTGCTGATGCTAAAAATCGCTGGCTAACTGGCGTCCCAGAGAGTGCAAAAGCCACATTAATTCCGCCAGGATGGTTTGAGAAGTGGGCGGAAGCAACCTTTGATACTGATCCATGGGGTAGGTCTCAAACACCTAAAAAACTCCGAGCCCCTAACGGTACAGTTCAAGATGCGCGTGAGTTTTGGACAGCCGGAATTCCATTATATGAACCTAAAAATATCCGTGTTCCAGTGATGCTAGTTCATGCAGAGTGGGATGCGGACCTTCCTAGTTACATGATGTATGAATATTTCACCAAGCTAGAAAATGCGCCATACAAAATGATGTTGCAAATCAGCGAAGGCACTCACACCATCATCATGGAGAAGAACCGCATGTTGATGTTTTCGGGAGTACAAGAGTTTTTGGATAGTAATTTCAAGCCAGAGAAATAAGATCTGCTAATAATCAAGGGTTGGGCTCTACAACAGACCCCTTTTATAGGGCCCTACCGTGGACCTCTAAAACGTGCTGGGTAGGCCAAAATCACGCTCCCAAGGGCTATTTTTGACGTCCTGATGACAGTCTGAGCTATATATTTCCCCAAAATTAGGGTTATTACTACATTTGTCTGTTTACTATAAAAAAAAGAGGTTATATAATTTTTTTCGTAGTTCTGTTTAATTGATCAATAACACACGGAGTAAATATGAAATTATTAGCCACAGCAGTTGCACTATCCCTTTTGTCTTTTGGCGCAATGGCCCAACTTGATAAAAATAAAGACGGTAAAATTTCTTCCGCTGAATTTAAAGCTTGCGACCCCAATGGCGATATGATTATCACTAAAGCTGAAGCTAAAGCATGCGGAATGACTGATGCCGAATTTAAACAACTCGACAAAGACCAAAGCGGTGCGATCGAAGCTAGAGAAGTCGCAATGGCTGGTTAAGCATTAGCAATGTATCACCCCCTTAAGCTATAAGGGGTTTGGAATTTTCACAATACCTGCTTCGGCGGGTATTGTGCTTTTAAGGTGAGCACTATATTGGGGCAATTAGTCCGTCGAATCTATTGCTAGTCTAGCCTTAGCTTGAATAGATGACATAGAATGACCTTATGAGTAGCTTAGTCCAAAGAGTGGTTTCTTTAGTTTTATTGATGCTTGTTTTATCAGCCTGCAATTCTGCAAAACTAGAAGCACGACTTGAAGCTAATCCACAATGCAAGGATGTCTATAACGCTAAAACTGGAGCATTGATGCCATGCTCTGGCAGTGATAGATCTTTTTATATTGCAGCAGGGATAGAGGCGCCAAGGCAAGCTAGGGCGTCAGTAGTTGCAAACACAGCAGCCAGCCCTGTTGCAGCACAAACTCCGACACCCCAATTAACTCAAGCTAGTCAACCATTACAAGCTCAACCTGACTGCAAACCTTCAATTCATAAGAAGACGGGTGGTATTCTTCCTTGTCCACCCCTAGATTAAGCATTATTAGTTATGATGATTTAGTCCAATTAATCTTTAATGCATGTAGGCAGCACCCATATAGGAATAAAAATGAAGAAAATGAATCTTGTCACAGCATCGATCATTGCAGCTGCTTTGCTCGCCGCATGTAGCAACGCTCCCAAACTGACAACCGATAACATGCCTAGGTCTGGTTTCTTGTCAGACTATTCACTATTGGTTCCAATGTCTACCAGCGTTCCTGATGCTCGTATTTGGAGATATAGAATCTCGGGCGTCAATCCTGCTTCTTATACTGCAGTTATTTTGGAGCCTATTTATTTGAATCAGAGCGCTACTAAAGATGTCAGCGCTGAATCTATCGCCAAAGCGAAATCAGCTTTGCAGGCTTCTATGCTGGAAACGGTTAATGCCCGCGGCAACATCCAGATTGTCACCAAGCCAGGACCAGGTGTTGCCCGCGTATCGGTAGGCATTACTGGTGCTGAAAGTTCTAATGATTATTTGAAGCCGTGGAACTTCACCCCTATAGGATTAGCTACAAATGCAGCTGCCTTTGCAGGCGGCGTGAACGCAAAAACTCCTGCCCTCGTCATTGAAAGTAAGATTACCGATAGCCAAAGTAATAAGCTCTTGGGCGAGGGTTTAGTGATTGTTCAAGGTGAATCATTTAGAACTGCTAGCGGCTCTGTCGACTCATTTATAGGAATGGCAAAAAAAGCAGTTAAGGTTTCCATGGAAGCCTCTGCAAACCCAAGCCCAACAGGTCAATAAGGGATATCCATGCAGTTTGCTAAAAATATTAGGCTATTAGTTACTTGCGCATTATTGGCATTGGCAATGACTGCTAACGCTGACAATGCCTCTAAGAATCGTGAAATTGCTGAACGCTTTGCGAAATGCGATGCTAATCACGATGGCAAGCTTACCAAAGCTGAGGCCAATGGTTGTATGCCCCGTATCTACAGCCATTTTGACTATATTGATTCTTCTAAAAAGGGCTATTTAACGGTAGCTGAGATTCAAGCAGTTGCTGATAATTAATTTAGATTAATTTCAATACAGAGTCTCTTAGGAGACTCTTTTAAATTGGGCCTTACATGCCGTTAGTATTTCCTGGTTTTAAGCAAAAAAGGATTACCGTTTCATCTGAGGACGGCCCAATAGAGATTGCTTGTCAAGTTGGCGGCAGTGGCCCACCCATCTTATTGCTTCACGGATTCCCACAAACCAAAGCCATTTGGGAAAACGTCGCCCCTGAATTGGCCAAGAACTTCACTGTTGTAGCTTCTGATCTACGGGGCTATGGCGAGTCCTCTAAACCCCATGGCAAAAAAGATCATTCGACTTACTCCAAAAGATCTATGGCAGCTGATCAACATGCGCTCATGAAAGCATTGGGCTATCAGCAATTTTTCTTACTAGGACATGATCGCGGTGGCAGAGTCTCCCACCGTCTTGCCATGGATTTTCCAGAAAGTGTTTTACGTGTGATGGTCTTAGATATTTCTCCAACCTTAACAATGTATGACAACACCACGATGGAGTTTGCTAAAGGTTATTGGCATTGGTTCTTCTTGATTCAGCCAGAGCCTGTTCCAGAAACCTTAATTGCTGCCAATCCAGAGTTTTGGATCACTAAACATATGGGCCGTCATGCAGGTACGGGGATATTTTCCCCAGAGCGCTGGGCAGAATATCTTGCCGGTGCAGGTGACCCGCAAAGTATGCACGCGATGTGTGAAGACTATCGCGCAGCTGCGAGTATTGATTTAGTTGATGATCGAGCTGATAGAGCAACCGGTAAAAAGCTCATAATGCCATTAAGAGTGCTATGGGGTGAGCATGGCTTAGTCAATCAATGCTTTAAACCAATACAGGACTGGCAAGCAGTAGCCCAAGAAGTATCTGGGCAGACAGTCCCTTGTGGTCATTACATTCCAGAAGAGCTGCCAACAGAGCTGATTGCGCAAGCTCGAGCCTTCTTTGGTTAAGCTTTAGTGACTAGCCTATCTCTTATTCTTTATTTCTAATTGAAAGCCTCTTTCATGAACCCATCAATCAAAAAACTGTTTCTAATTAGCGCTGCATTTATTTCTGTCTCTGCCTATGCTCAGAAAAATGATGCCATTCTCAATACGGAGCAAGTTCGACAAGCGATTACTCGTGGAGCGATTGTTTGGGACGTGCGCGATGAAAAAAGTTTTTTAGAAGGTCATATACCAGGAGCAATTAATATTGGTGAGGTGGGGAGTGTTCTCAGAGACCCCAATAAAGAAGATTACATAGCCACTGAAAAGATCCAAAAGATCTTTAATGATGCTGGCTTGAGCGTTAATCGAGATATTGTTGTCTATGGTGCCCGTGGCAATCCCTATGCTTACTTTGGTCTGTATACCGTTCAATATTTTGGCGGCAAGCAGGCTCAGATTTATCACGATGGCTTTGATGGTTGGAAATCTGCTGGGCTACCCATTCAGAAGGAGCGTCAAACATCTGCCCCTGTCTCGGTAACTTTGGTACCTCAAACTCAGTTGGTGGTGTCGAATGAAGAAATGCTCAAGCTTGCCCAATCTAAATCTGTGCAGATTTTAGATGTGAGAACGCCTGATGAATATTCTGGCAAGGATGTCCGCGCTATTCGGGGTGGTCATATTCCTAACTCAGTCAATATCCCCTTCGAAGATAACTGGCAGGATCCTGCTACCGCAATTAAGCTTGGCAAGAAACAGGTTGCAGATAATTCTGGCATGGCTCTCAAAAGTGAGGCCGACCTCAAAAAGCTTTATGCCAACTTAGATCCCGATAAGGAGACAGTCGTGTATTGCCAAAGCGGGGTTCGTGCTGCTGAAACAGCGGTTGTCTTGAAAAACCTGGGATTTAAAAAGGTAAAGGTTTATGACTCTGCCTGGCTTGGGTGGGGCAATAACTTAAAAGCACCCGTTGCTGATGAGACCTTCCTTAACGTTGGGGCCTTAAATGCTAAGTTGAGCGCGATGCAAAATAAGATTAATCAGTTGGAGGAGGCGCTGAAGGCCAAAAGTAATTAAATTCTGAGCCCAATCGTTTTATAACAAAAAACCCTAAATAATTCAGATATTTAGGGTTTTTTCTTCACACTTACTCTGGGTGAAAGTTATTGCTAGCCATGAAGCTGATAGTACGTTCAAAGCCTAGAATGCGGATGTAACGCCAAGCAATATCTCGATATTTATCGTCCAAGTAGCTAATAGCTACTTCAGGTGTCCTTTTGGACAAGTCGATTTGTTGAATTGCACGAGCCCAACGCTTGAGTCTTGTTGACATATTTGTCACCTCCATGAGCATACAACGCACCAGAAATGGGTAGAGATGACAAGAATTACTAAATATTTAACAAATATCTTCAGGACTTGATACCCTTAAATCGAGACCACCTTATGGGGATTGAGGATATTTTGGGGGTCTAGGGCCATTTTTATGCCCTTCATCAGGTCGTGGGCTACCTCACCCTTGTGGGCTCTTAAATCTCCCATCTTGAGCTGCCCAACGCCATGCTCTGCAGATATTGAGCCTTGGCAACGCTCAACTTGGGCATAAACCAGCTCCTGAATCGCTTTTTCATGCTCTAGATTGAATATCTTCGGGTCGATTCCTAGGGGTGGGGCGATGTTGTAATGCAGATTGCCGTCACCTAAATGGCCAAAATTAATGATCCTTACCCCAGGGTACTTTTGCCTGATGAGGGCGTCAGTTTCCTGAATAAAGCTATCTAAGGAGGAAAGCGGAATCGTGATGTCATGCTTTAGATTAGCGCCTTCTTGAGCTTGCGCCAGAGTGATGTGCTCACGCATATGCCAAAACGTATTTGCCTGACTCAAATTACTCGCGATTACTGCATCGCTAATGAGATTCGTGGTGAAAGCCTCCTCCAATATAGTTTCTAGAAGTTGTCGAACATGGTCTTCGCTCTCATGATCAGAGAGCTCAATTAACACTGTGAAGGACGGATTTCCTTTCAATGGATTAGCCATCTGTGGAAAGTGCTTTTCATTTAGGGTTAATGATTCTTGCGTCATCATTTCAAAGCCAGTGAGTAATGATGTTGCGCGTCTCTGAAATAAAGTCAGCAGTGCAATAGTTGATGCAATATTGTCAGTTGCAACTAGCGTTGTCCATTGAGAGATCGGCAATGGATACAGTTTCATGACTGCTGCAGTGATGATTCCTAGGGTTCCTTCTGAACCAATGAAAAGGTCGCGTAAATCATAACCAGTATTGTCTTTACGCAAACCCTTCAGGCCATTCCAGATTTCGCCCTTAGCGGTAACGACCTCAAGCCCTAAACAAAGATCTCGGGTATTGCCATAGCGCAGTACATTAGTGCCACCAGCATTGGTAGCTAAGTTACCACCAATCATGCAGCTACCTTCAGCACCTAGACTAAGCGGAAACAAAAAATCTTCTGCCGCTGCTTTTTCTTGAGCGGCCTGCAAAATACATCCTGCTTCAAGTGTCATGGTTTGGTTAGAGGCATCAATCTCACGGATTTGATTCATGCGCTTGAGATTTAGAATGATTTGCTTGCCAGTATCGTCAGGCGTGGCACCACCACAAAAACCAGTATGACCACCTTGCGGAACAATTGCGACATGATGAGTGGCACAAAGCTTCACAATAGTGGCGACTTCACTGGTCGTTTTAGGTAACAGGACCGCTAAGGCTTTACCACTGTAGCGTTTGCGCCAATCAGTGAGGTAAGGGGCTTTATCCAGATCTGCAGTGAGAACGTATTGCTTGCCAAGTGCCGCACTCAATTGATCGATCAAGCCTAGCATCATCACTTAACCGCAGCTTTTTCTTTGGCCAAGATTTTTGCTTGTTGCTTGATTGGCTTTAAATAGCAAAGTAAAGAAACAAAGCCGATAGTAGCGATGATGGTCTCTAATAGAGCCATCCAAAAATTGCTACCAGTTTCCAAAATGCGTACTAAACCTTCGGTGATGTATAGGAGGATTAACATTGAAGCCCATTGCATCGTGTAGACCTTGCCTTTCCATAAACCTGGAATAGCAAAGAGTAAAGGTATCCCTTTCAGTATGAGCCATGAACCGCCAGGGCGCAGTGGGGAAATAAACCATTCCCAACAGACACAGAGAATAAATAAATCAACAAAGGCTGCTGTTGCCAGTAGTTGGTATGGATTCTTTTCAAGCAGTTTCTTTAACATCTCAATTATTTTTTCTGCAAAAGCATGAGTGCAGTTTCTGCTAAGCGCTTACCCTGAGCTTTTGCTAGACGTTGCTCTTCTGGGCTAATAGGCGCTCGAATATCTCCGAGTGCCGAGTGAGTAGCGCCATAAGGACTGCCACCCGTTTTTGTAGACATTAAATCAGGTTCACTATATGGAATGCCCATAATCAACATGCCGTGATGCAGGAGGGGAACCATCATTGTCAGCAAGGTGCTTTCTTGTCCACCATGATTGCTGCCAGTACTGGTAAATACGCAAGCTGGCTTACCAATCAATGCGCCGTTGAGCCATTCGGATGAGCTGCCATCCCAAAAATATTTCATGGGGGCGGCCATATTGCCAAAGCGGGTAGGGGAGCCGAGCGCTAAACCAATACATTCCTGCAGATCTAAGTATTCAGCATAGGGAGCGCCGTCATTAGGTATTGCAGCTGCTGTAGCTTCACATACTGCAGAGACTTCAGGTACGGTCCTGAGGCGCGCGCTCACCCCTGGAATACTTTCTACGCCCTCTGCTATTAGGCGTGCAAGATTCTTGGTTGCGCCAGCAGAGGAGTAGTACAAAACTAAAATTTCGGGTTGGTTCATATTCTCTTATGATACGGCGATGCGTCTTATTCGTAATCCCCAATTATGGCTCGCTCTGGGCAAAAAGCTCTGGGAGCAAAATCGCGGCCTCAATCTGAATCAGATTGCCGCTAGTCTAGCATTTACGACTACTTTATCTTTGGTGCCAATGCTGACCATCGCTAGTATTTTAATTGGCTATCTACCCAGCGTTATCCAGGTAAAAAATGCCTTTAGAACTTGGTTGCTAGACACCTCTATGCCTGGCGGCTTAAATCAGCAGGTCTATACCTACCTAGATCAGTTTTCATCTAAAGCACGAGGCTTAACTTTCCTTGGCTTAATCGGTTTAGTAATTACCACCATCATGACATTGGCAGTGATCGAGGCAGCATTTAATCAAATATTTAAAGTACAAGAACGACGCCCTCTATTAAAAAAAGTACTCATCTATAGTGCAGCAACTTTTTTAGGCCCATTACTTTTGGGTATTGGCATTTACTTAAGTGGCGTTTTATTTAGCGCTTCAGAAGGTTGGATTAAAGCAATCTCTTTTGGATTTCGAATCATGGCAGCGGTTACACCCATTTTTCTAGCAATTGCTGTTTATACCGTCGTCTATAAAGTTTTACCGTACTCTAAGATTCTTTGGTCAGACGCCTTTTCGGGAGCCTTATTTGCTGCTATCAGCTTTGAATTGATGAAGTTTGGCTACGCTATTTTTCTCAGTAATACCGCTTTTTATAAAACTGTCTATGGTGCCTTTGCCATCTTCCCTTTGGGGCTGCTCTGGATTTACATGACTTGGTGGATAACCCTTGCTGGAGCAGTCTTAGTTGCTAATCTACCCAATATCCGTAGCGGGGTCATTAGGGTTATTCGTTACTAAAAGAGGCTCTTACGCCCTTGATTGAATAGGTTCTTGGGAATATATTAAAACCATCAATACTCTGTTTGTATTGCTTCTGGAGACTAGATGAAAGTTCGCGACATATTGCGTGTAAAGGGCAGCACCTTATTTACTGTTGGCCCTGAGACTGCGCTGCAAACTGCCGTATTGGTTATGAGTGAACATGACATAGGCTCCTTGGTTGTTATGCAGTACGACAAGCTAGTTGGTATTTTGACTTTCCGTGAAGTGATCGCCGCTTTAGCAACTCACCAAGGTACGTTAGATGGTCTACCAGTTAGCACCGTCATGAATCAAAAGCCATTAACTTGCAATATGGAAACTGAGATTAATGAAGTTCGTCGTATGATGCTGGTTAATCACGCACGCTACCTGCCTGTGGTGGATCAAAAAATGCTCATGGGTGTAATTTCTTTTTATGACGTTGCCAAGTCTGTAGTCGAAGCACAAGACTTTGAAAATACAATGCTCAAGGCCTATATTCGTGATTGGCCAGAAGATACCGAAAAGGCTATCAACTAGCCCCTAACTACTTGTTTTAACCCGATATTCCTGACAAATGACATAATGTAGTTATGTCAGGAAATACTTTAGGCCTCCTCTTTACTGTTACCACTTTTGGTGAATCTCACGGTCCCGCTATCGGGGCGGTAGTAGATGGTTGCCCGCCAGGAATGTTGTTATCTGAGGCGGATCTGCAACTAGACCTAGATCGCCGTAAACCAGGCACATCCCGTCACGTTACCCAGCGCAAAGAAGAAGATCGCGTTGAGATTCTGTCTGGTGTCTTCGAGGGCAAGACTACAGGTGCGCCGATTGGCCTGCTGATACGCAATACTGACCAACGTAGTCAAGACTATAGTGATATCTTGCAAACATTTAGACCAGGTCATGCTGATTACGCTTATCACCATAAGTATGGTTTTCGCGACCCCCGTGGTGGCGGTAGATCTTCCGCGCGCCTAACTGCGCCCGTAGTTGCAGCAGCAGCGATTGCAAAAAAATGGTTACGTGAGCAATATGGCACAGAGTTTTATGGCTATATGAGCCAACTGGGCACAATAGAAATCCCATTTAAGGATCTTTCTCAAGTTGAGAAGAATCTATTTTTTGCTGCCAACGCTGACATCATCCCTCAGCTCGAGTCTTATATGGATGATCTGCGCAAAGCAGGGGACTCTTGCGGTGCGCGTATTGAGGTACGTGCACGTCATGTTCCTATTGGCTTAGGTGAACCCCTCTTTGATAAATTGGATGCAGATATTGCGCACGCGATGATGGGGATCAATGCTGTTAAAGGCGTTGAGATTGGTGCTGGCTTTAAATCAGTTGCTCAGCGTGGTAGCGAGCATGGCGATGAAATGCATCCTGATGGATTTGCTAGTAATAATGCTGGCGGCACCTTGGGTGGCATTAGTAGCGGTCAAGATTTACGAGTTTCGATTGCCATTAAACCCACCTCTAGCATCTTGAGTCCAAAGCAATCCATCGACTTAGATGGGAAGTCAATTACTGTACAAACTAAAGGTCGTCATGACCCTTGTGTTGGGATTCGTGCCACACCAATCGCTGAGGCGATGTTGGCCTTGGTAGTGATGGATCACGCATTGCGTCATCGTGCTCAATGTGCAGATGTCAAGGTAGCTGTTAAACCTATTCCTGCGTCTCGCCCGGGGTCAGAAGCAGATTGATGACTGTGATTAGATGACGCCTTCGCTTCGTTGGGCCTTCGGGTCCTTTTTCTTTTTATATTTTGCTTACGTTGGTCTAGTCTCCCCATACGCTAGCCTTTTCTTTTTAGATCGTGGCTTTAGCGTCATTGAGATTGCAATCTTGATGTCAATGTTGCAAATTACTCGCATTATCGGACCATTCTCTTGGGGCTGGCTCTCCGACTTTTTATCTAATCGCGTTGCGATTATTCGCTTTTGTGCCTGCCTTGCTGCACTTGTCTTTTTATCTATTTACTTTTTGCAAAGCTATATTAGTTTTTTTATTTGGATGTTTGTACTCCACACCGTCCTCAGTAGCCTCATGCCTCTCGGAGAATCTGCAACCGTACATGCTTTATTTAAAGACAATTCTTTTGATAAACGCTATGGGCGCCTCCGCCTTTGGGGATCTCTGGGCTTCATTTTTATGGTGCTTACTGCTGGCGAGCTTTTTCAACGTAACTCAATAGAGTTATATCCGGCTATAGGAACGATTGTCTTATTGGCATTAGCCTTGGTCACCTTCCTGCTGCATGAACCTAGGATGGAGCGCCGAAAGATGGTAAAGGGTGAACTGTTGGTTGTGCTCTTGAACCCAGATGTGCGTTGGTTTTTAATCTCTGGTTTCTTTATGGTGTTTGCGCATGCAGCCTTATATGTTTTTTACTCTCTATATCTTGCCAACCTTGGTTACGATAAATTTCAAATTGGACTCTTCTGGGCCTTGGGTGTATTTGCTGAGGTGATTTTCTTTTACTTCCAAAGTAAAGTGCTGAGTCGCCTAGATGCCGAGGTCGTGCTCCAAGCAGCTTTTGGGGTAGGGGTAGTGCGCTTTATTCTGATTGCATTTCTGCCAATCACATCTGTTCTGATCTTTGCGCAAGTGTTACATGCTGGTACATTTGCAGCCCACCATAGCGCGGCAACAAAATTGCTGCAGCGCTGGTTTACAGGCCCATTACAAGCTAGAGGACAAGCCTTGATGGCTACCGTATCTTATGGCTTAGGGGGTACATTAGGTGGATTATGTGCCGGCTGGATTTGGGAGCTGTCCCAACCACGCGATGTGTTTGTGATGTCTGCATTTGCCTGCGGCTTAGCTGGTATGGCGATTCAAAAACTGAGGCCACGCCGCTACCCTAGTCAATAAAGCAAAATATTGCTTACTGAATCTTTGCCTTAGCGCGAAGTTTTTGCATCATTTCTGAAAACTTTGCTTTTTGCCAATTTTGATCGGCCATGATCATTTGTTTTAACTGATCTTTCATCTCATCCAAGCTTGGAGCCTTAGCCTCACGAGAATCTACCACTTTAATAATGTGATATCCGAATTGAGATTTAACGGGCTTATCAGTAATTTGCCCGGTCTTTAACTGCACCATTGCTTTTGAAAACTCAGGAACGAGGGATTTATCAGAAACCCAACCAAGGTCTCCGCCGTTCTTAGCTGAGCCAGGATCTTTAGATTTAGCTTTGGCGATATCTTCAAAATTAGCGCCAGCTTTCAGCTGAGTAATGATTGCTTTTGCATCTGCTTCTTTATCCACCAAAATATGCTCAACATGGTATTCCTTACCAGAGTACTCATCTTTCACGTTTTCATAGGCAGCTTTAAGCTCTGCATCAGACACACCTTCACGCTCTACATAGTCCTCAAAGACGGCCGCCACTAAGACCCCCACACGAGATTGCTCTAATTGTTCGCGTACTGATTCTTTTTGAATGACTCCACGCTTATCTGCTTCTTGCAAAACCAATTCGCGTGTTATTAACATCTCGCGGGCTTGTTCGCGTACTTGAGGATTGTCTGACTTACCAGTTTTTTCCACCAACTTATCCAATTGAGACTTGGGAATCGCTTTGCCATTCACGATCACGGCGTTCTGGGCAACTGCATTAGCTGATAAGAAGATAGCAAACAGACTGCTAGTAAGTAATGCTTGTAATTTCAACATAGTGGGTGGAGTAATAGAATAGAGGGTCAAAATGATGGGGAATTAGGGGGTAACCGCTAGTGTAAAGCAGCCTTAAGAACCAGTCTCTCCAGGGGCTATGGCATTAATGGTTAAGGCATGAATCTCTATTGGGATATGCCGATTTAAGGCGGCATAGACCGCACGATGTCTTGCTACCAAGCTTAAGCCTTTAAATTCTGGGGTAACAATGGTCAGTTTAAAGTGGCCACCGCCACTGGCTGCGCCGGCATGACCAGCATGAAGATGACTTTCATCTTCAATCTGAAGACGGTCAATTGAAAATGCTTTGTGAAGATCCTGCTCAAATAATGCAATACGCGTTTGATTAATGCTCATTCAGTTGGATGCTCCATATGACGTGATAGCCAAACACCTTGAATAATCACGAAGGCCACTAGTAAGCCTGTACTGCCAAAGAGTTTGAAATTAACCCAAGTTTCTTCTGAGTATTCAAAAGCGATATAGAGATTAAGTACACCCATTAAAAAGAAGAATGCAGCCCAAGCCATATTCAGGCGATGCCAAACAGAATGTGAACTTTCGGCCTTGAGACTGACCTGCTTGCCCATGAGGACTTGTATCCAATTTTTACTGAAAAATTGGGCGCTAATAAATAAAGCCCCTGAAAATAGCCAGTAAAGAGCGGTCGGTTTTAGCTGAATAAAGGTCTTGTCATGCAAAAAGATAGTCAAACTACCGAATACCAGAATCATTACCAAGCTAATCCACTGCATGGCATCAATCTTACGGTGGCGATAGTAGACCCACAGAATTTGTCCAATGGTTGCAACCATGGCAACAATAGTTGCGGTATAAATATCGCCAAATTTGAAGGCGATAAAGAACAGAATGATAGGGAATAGATCGAATAAAAATTTCATAAGAGGGATTATCAGCTATTTAATATTGAAGCCCTATTTTTAAGACTCGCTGCTAGGCTTTGCATTAGAGCTAGGTTCAAAGCTCAAAGATGCAGAATTGATGCAGTAGCGCAAACCAGTGGGGTTTGGGCCGTCATCAAAGACATGGCCTAGATGGCCATCGCAGTTGGCGCATCGTACTTCGGTCCGAACCATACCATGGCTAACATCTTTAATTTCCTTAATAGCCGATTCTTCTTCTGCTTTGTTATAGCTAGGCCATCCACAACCAGCATCAAATTTAGTCTCCGAGAGAAAGAGTGGGGTGTTGCAGCAAACACAGGTATATCTACCTTTGTCCCAATGATCCCAATATTTTCCAGTAAAGGGTCTTTCGGTTGCAGCTTCTCTAGTAACGCGATACTCGATATCACTCAGCATTTTTTTGTATTCTTGATCTGTTTTTTTCATAAGAACTCCCTGGAATTAAATACGTAATGAGTGGTTAAGAGGAGCAGCTGACTTCAATGGCTTCTAAATCTGGAGGTGGGGCAGCCGCGTACTCTGTGTATTGATCTTGTGCATCAAAAGGCTTCTCTAAAATACTCAAGAGTTTAGCCACTTCAGAAAAGTCTTTCCTCTGCGCCTTCTCAATAGCGGCTTGGGCCAGATGATTGCGCAATATATAGATTGGATTTACCGCATTCATAGTAACTTTTCGATCAGCATCAACGCTAGACTCAGTCTTTAAACGCGTAATGTAATCACCAAGCCATTGATCAATAGCATCCCGATCAATGAAGTCATTACGTAATTTGGCTTCTTTCGCAGGAGCATTCGTATTGATGTCTGCAAGATCTCTAAATAGTGTTGTAAAGTCGACTTTTGAGTCATGCATTACTTGGAGCAGTCTTTCGATCAAATCCATATCGTCATCTTGTTCGGTGCTAAGACCTAGCTTCTGCCTAAATAGAGTTAACCAAGTTTCTCCGTAGGTGATTGGAAATTCACCTAGTGCATTAGTGAGTAGCGTTTGAGCTTCTTCTTCGGAGTGTTCTAGTTCCAGCAAAGGAATAAAAGCGCTGGCTAAGCAGGCCATATTCCAATGCATGATTTGGGGTTGGCGTTGATAAGCATAGCGGCCACCGTGATCACTATGATTGCAAATATAATCGATTTGAAATTGATCCAGAAAGCCAAAGGGGCCATAGTCAATTGTTAGGCCTAATACACTGATGTTGTCGCTATTGAGAACTCCATGACAAAAGCCAACGGCTTGCCACTGCGCAACAAGCTTTGCATTGCGGGCACATATTTTTTGAAACAGATCTAAATACGGATTTTTACTGTTACGACATTCTGAATAGTGATGGTCTATTAATAAATCAGCAAGTTCTTTTAGTCGAACGATATTTTGGGTTGAAGCAAAATGTTCAAAGTGACCAACACGTATAAAACTTGGTGCTAAACGGGAGCATACTGCAGCGGTTTCCAGAGTCTCTCGAAGAACTGGCATGTGAGAGCCGACAATGGATAAAGCTCTACTGGTAGGTATACCTAAAGCATGCATAGCTTCGCTACATAAAAATTCGCGGATAGAGGAACGTAGAACAGCTCTGCCATCGCCCATGCGCGAGTAGCGCGTTTTACCGGCCCCCTTGAGTTGTAATTCTTGGCCAGCGATATCGCCTAAGAGGATTGCTCTGCCATCACCTAGTTGTCCAGCCCAAACTCCAAATTGATGGCCGCTATAAACGGTAGCCATTGGATTAGAAAATTTCTGGGATTGTGTCTCTAAGCTATTTCCAGCTAAAACGTTTAGCCAAGTCTCATCCTGCGGATACCAATCGCTCTTTAACGGTATGTTGATTAATGTTGCTGCCGATGATGAAAAAGCTACCCAGTAAGGCTCTGGAATAGGGCTCGGTTGCAGTTCTTGGATGGCGTCATCGCCACTTAATGTGAAGGCCATAGGGACTATTCTAGGGGGATTTCCCAAATGGCGTTTGAGCCACTAAAATCAGCTTATGAATAAACAAGTCCAGATTAATCCTCAAACTCAGCTTGCCAATTTAGGTGAAGAGCTCAATGTTCCCTTTTTAAAGCTACTCGGTGTCCGCTTGCTCAGCGCAGAAATGGGTAAAGGGGAGATCTTGCTTGCTCTAAAGCCAGAGCACACCAATACCTGGGCAGTTGCCCATGGCGGTGTTCTTCTAACATTGATGGATGTGGCGATGGCTGTGGCAGCTAGATCTGCTGATCCTGGCGATCGCAGTGTTGCCACAATAGAGCTGAAAAACAACTTTATGCAAGCTGCTAATGGCATTTTACGTGTCAAAGCCGATACCGTTCGCACCACGGCCACCATGGCCTTTTGTGAAGCCAAGCTTTATAACGATCAAGGTGAAGTCTGCTTTATGGCGACAGGAACATTTCAATACCTAAAGCGTTTAGCAACTCGCAATATAGATGGTAATCGTGTTATTAACGATGACTTGCGTGGCGAGACAAACGATTAAGCATTAAACCGAAAGATTAGAGCCGGGCGCAGCACTCAGTGCACCGGTAATCACATCATGACCAACTGTACCAGTGGCATCAAAGCGGCGTTCTACCATCTCAAATTGACCATCTTTGCGTACCCTCAGCACAGTGCTAGAACGCGTACCATAGGTATCCGTTTTAATGAACGCGGGTGATAAGGCTTTTTCCCATTCGCGACTAACACCTGTATTAGGTAACTCATGATCACTAGCGTGATGTGTATCAGCTAACAGTTTTAAATAGTGATCTGCATTCTTTAGTTGGCCGCTATCCATGGCAAGTGTTTGTGCAAAGGCGGCTACTCGGTGGTTTACCTTTGGCCATGGTGTATCAAGCATCGCGTTAGAAAGCCCATAAACACCAGCATCCAAGGGTTGATGAGGAAAGACCTTACGCGGCCGAATATTTTGGCCCATCATCATGCGATTACTGACCCAATGCATTTCTGCATTCTCTGGATTGCTGAGATCAGCCAACAAAAGATTAAAGCCATTGTAATTTTGGAAGCGCTTCACATTCTCCTGAATGAAGTTGGTGGGACGCTCTTTGCCAGACAGATACATCAAAGAGAGTTCGCCACGGGTTCTTGAGTCAGGATTTTTTTCGCTAGGCGCTCTGACATTAGTGAGAGCAGCAAATTTACCAGTCTTAGTAAAGCCTAGCCATGTACCTGGGCTTCCCAAAACATCAGCGCGATCTCTGCCAGCTAAAACATGTGGGTACTCTGGCCACCAAGAAACGCCTTCGGTATCGCGTTCATAAAACTCATCGCGATTAGCCGCAACCACCAAAGGGTAGTCAGGGTGTGATTTCCAGGCGAAGAGGATCAGACACATATCAGCAAAAAGTCCTAAATTTCAATTAATGGGTAAGGCAATGAATCTATTTTTAACACAGGTCCTTGCACGCTTCCTAGATGAATTTCCCCACTTTCGAGCGCCTCTAGTTTGCATTCCACCTGGAGGTCGATTCTATTGAGTTCTATGGGGGAGGGGGATGATAGAACTACCATACCAGCTGGTTGGGATGGGTCATTGCTATGAAAAAGCTCAAGGCCTGGGGCGATCAAGACACTGCCTAAGGAATCCTTGTTGATGTGAGCCAATTGCAGTCGTCTTTTGATAACCCCGCGATATTGGCTGCGAGCGACAATCTCCTGTCCTGGATAGCACCCTTTTTTGAAGTCTACCCCCGCCACGGATTCAAAATTTATCATTTGCGGTACAAATTGCTCTTGTGTTGCTAAAACAATTCTCGGAATCGCACTCACCACTTCAAGATGGTTCCATTGCATAGCATCATCACTCAAGCCCTTCTCAAGGTTATCATTTTTCCCAGCGATTAATACGCGTGAATAGGTTTGATTGTTAGCTCTGACATCTGGTAGACGCAAGCCAATTTGACCAGCTTCTATTTTGAGCCCTGCAATACTTTCATCGTTGCAAGAATACCCAGCAACAGTCCATTCAGATGAGGCATCGATTACTTTTACTTTGGAGCGCAGAACAAACATTGCTAAACGCTTAGCTGTAGATGCTGCAATATCTTTAGAGATGAATAGTACAAAACGATCTTGCGCATTCGTATCATTAGGAAATAGCCCAAGCCAAGCACTAGCTTGTAATCTTCCTTTTGGACTGCAATATCCAACCAATCTGACAGAGTCGTATGTTTGGGCGACTTGCGGAGCAATGTTGCGACTCAAGCCCAAAACAGAATTACTCAGCTGATTTTGTAAAAAACTAGCGGCATCCTCACCTTCCACAAAGATTAAGCCCCATTGGGGCAAAGTGGCTTGATTTGGTATGTTTTGGGGCTTATTTATCATGACCCTTTTATCATAGCCTGATGAGCAGAAAAATTCAGGAAAGCAGGCGTTTTTTTAAAAACAAACTTTATAGTCAAAGACTAAGCACTTGGCTATATGGGCTGATTGCGCTGATTGCTATTTTTTACGGCAGCATCTTTTTGTGGCCAGTAGTCCCATCCATCTCGAATGGAGCAGATTCATATGCGTATAGAGTCAAAATTAAACCTCAGTCAGGACTTGCCAGCATTTCTGGGCAACTGCAAGAACAGGACGTTTCTACATCTTCAATAGTATTTCAGGTGAGCGCAAGAGCTTTATTGCTTGGATCTAAATTAAAGCCCGGAACTTATCTTTTGCCAGTGCGAGCAAGCTTAGGCACGATCCTCCTCCAAATTGCGCGGGGCGATAGAGTCAAGGAGAGTATTGCCATCGTTCCTGGTATGACAGTGCGGCAAATCAGACAATTAGTTGATTCACACCCATCACTACTTCATCAGACCAAGGGCATGAGCCCCAAAGAAATCCTGCAAAAGCTCAATCTGACTTACCCGGGACTTGAAGGCATTTTTCTGCCAGACACCTATGTCTTTGATCCAGAAGAGTCTGATCTTGAAATTTATCGTCGGGCTTCACAAGCCATGCAAAAACAGCTCTCTCAAGCATGGTCTCAGAAAGAGACAAACTCTCCTTTGAAAACGCCTTATGAACTTCTCATATTAGCCTCCATAGTGGAGAAGGAAACTGGGCGTTCAAGTGATAGAGGTATGGTTGCAGCCGTCTTCACCAATCGCTTAAACAAGGGGATGCTGCTGCAAACCGATCCTACGGTAATTTATGGGATTGGCCCTAAATTTGACGGAAATTTACGTAAAGCAGACCTTCGTAAAGACAGTGCCTACAATACCTATATGCGTAAAGGATTACCCCCAACCCCCATCGCCATGCCGAGTAAAGAATCCATCAGTGCAGCTATTGATCCAGCCAAGAGCAATGCCTTATTTTTTGTTGCTAAAGGTGATGGAACTAGCCACTTTTCTCATGGCCTCAGTGAGCATGAGGCGGCAGTCAATCAATATCAGCGTAAGCCTAACCAGACATCCCATTAATTCGATTTAATTTCATATGACATCAATGTATCCAGGATATTTCATTAGCTTCGAAGGCATCGATGGTGCAGGTAAGAGTACTCATATTGAGTCGTTTCAAAAGTTGATGCAAGAACGCTACCCTGACCGCGGAGTAATAATGACCCGTGAGCCTGGTGGCACACCTTTAGGGGAGCAACTGAGAGCGCTTCTATTAGATGCCCCAATGAATTTAGAGACAGAAGCTTTATTAATGTTTGCCGCTCGTCGGGAACATATCGCTCAGGTCATAGAGCCCGCCCTACAGGCCGGAAAAATAGTCATTTCAGATCGCTTCACAGATGCTAGCTTTGCTTATCAAGGAGGAGGGCGCGGCTTAAGTCTTGATAAGTTAAATGAACTTGAACGTTGGGTACAGGGTCGCGCTAATGGAGCACTACTTCAGCCTAATCTCACGATCCTATTTGATTTACCGGGTGAGGTTGCAGAGGCGCGTCGCTCTAAAGCACGGGCACCTGATAAGTTTGAAAAAATGGATTTAGATTTCTTTGAAAAGGTTCGCCAAGAGTATCTGCGTCGCGCCAAAGAGGATCCAAAACGTTTTCATTTGGTAGATGCTACATTAACGCCAGATCTGATTTGGAATGGCTTAAAAAATATAGACTTCAAAATCTAGATGAGTGACCTCATGTTTGCTGAACAAAAAAAGTCTGTGACGCCATGGATGCAAGGGCTATGGGATAGCATGGATTTCGCCAACTTCCCTAATGCAATTCTGTTACATGGCCAGTCTGGTGTTGGTAAGCTTGCATTTGCACTTGAACTAACAAAATCGCTCTTATGTGAAAGTACTCACGAAGCTTCACGCCCTTGTGATCAATGCGAAGCCTGCCATTGGTTCAGCACTGGAAATCATCCTGACTTTATCGCCCTTGTTCCCGAGACACATCGTAGGCTGTTGCCCCATTCTGATTATGAGGGTGATGAACCTCCAAAAAAAGGTAAAACAGCACGGGATGATTCGGATGGTGAGGCTAGCGAAAAAAAAGAAAAGAAAAATATCTCTATTGAAGAGACTCGTAACGCCATAGAGAGCCTTTCCATTGGCTCGCATCGTGGCGGTAATCGTGTGATCTTAATTTACCCACTAGAGATGCTGCGTTCTGACTCCGCCAATACACTGCTGAAGTCCTTGGAAGAGCCCCCACCAAATACGATCTTCATCCTGTTAGCTGATCGGCTTGATCGTGTTCTACCAACGATTCGCTCTCGTTGCCGCTTGCTCACTGCGCCACGCCCAGATCGTGAGCAAGGTTTGTCATGGTTGCGCGCACAATTACTCAAGATGGATGGACTTAAAGTGAGTGATGCTGATATTGCATCAATTTACGATGAGCAGGGTGGGGCGCCATACTCCGTTTTAGATTCCTTGATAGCGAGGAATAATAAAGATGAGAAGGACGAATTAACGATTGCCATACAAGCCTCGCGCTATTTACTGCAGTCTATGTCACAAGGAGCGCGCATTAATTGGTTAGATTCTGCTGAAAAGACACACAAGGCGCAATATAGCTATTTGTTGGGCGCAATGCAACGTTGGACCTCTGATCTACAAGCAGTTGCGCAGGGCGGCGGACCGCGTTATTACCCCAAGCACCTTTCAACACTGCATGCTTTATCTCAAACTGCCAAGATCCCCAAACTTCATCATTTTTGGAAGTCCTTGGTCCAGGCCCGGCGTCATGAGAATCACCCCTTGGCTAACCGCGTGCAGTTAGAGGCTTTGCTCTCTCAATACCAACAAGTCTTTGAGTCTTAATTTAGACTCAGGCAGTCTAAAATAGCAGTTCATGTTTATAGATTCCCATTGCCATCTCGATTTCCCAGAATTTCAATCTCGCTTGCCAGAAGTGCTCGCGAATATGGAGGCCGCCAAGGTTAGCATTGCTTTGTGCGTATCGGTGGATTTACCTGACTTTCCCAATGTTTTGAAGCTTGCCCAAGAGCATTCACACCTATACGCCTCTGTTGGGGTTCATCCAGATTATGAGGACACACCTGAGCCGAGTTATGACTTCCTGGTAGAAACAGCCTTAAGGTATCCCAAAATCGTTGCCATTGGCGAAACTGGACTTGACTACTACCGCATGGGTGATCGCGCCTATGAATCGATGGAATGGCAACGTGAGCGCTTCAGAACCCATATTAGGGCCGCAATAGCCTGCAAAAAGCCCCTCATCATCCATACACGGTCAGCATCCGAGGATACGATCAAGATCTTAAAAGAAGAGGGCGCAGATCGAATTGGTGGAGTAATGCATTGTTTTACAGAGAGCCTAGAAATGGCTAAAGCAGCCATGGAAATGGGCTTTTATATCTCCTTTTCGGGGATTGTGACGTTTAAAAGTGCTAAAGACCTCCAATCAACCTGTAAAGAGGTTCCGCTGGATAGGATGCTTATCGAGACAGATTCACCTTATTTGGCGCCTATTCCATATCGTGGCAAGATCAATGAACCCGCTTGGGTGGCTAAAGTTGGCGAATTCATTGCCCATCTCAAAGGCATTCCCATTGAAGAACTTGCCGATCAAACTTCTAATAATTTTTACAAATGTTTTCAGATAGATAGAAGTTCTTTATGAGATTAAAGATTAAAAAATATGGGGTTTTGTTGTTGCTTGCAGGCCTTGTGAACCAGTTTTCGTACGCACAAACTGCTGATCAGATTACTGATTTTGCTAAAGCAGCCAAATTTGATAATGTTTCTCAGGTTAAGTCTTTGCTGAGAAAGGGTGTAAATCCAAATGCTGTTGATCCAAATGGCAACCCAATGCTCATTTTGGCGATTAAAGATCGATCTAATAATGTTATTGATTTATTGCTTAAGGACCCTAAAATTGATGTTGATTTGTCTAATAAAAGTGGCGAAACCCCTCTAATGATTGCCTCAATTGATGGCAATTTACCGCTCGTAAAGACCTTAGTTCTTCAGAATAAGGCTTTGCTTGACCATATCAGTTGGACGCCTTTACATTACGCCTGCGCTAAAGGCCATCTTGATGTTGCTCAATTTTTGATTGCAAATGGAGCTACCGTAGACTCTATGAGCCTTGGCAATACAACGCCACTGATGATGGCAGTGCAATCTGGGAACGAGCTATTGGTTAAGTTACTTTTGGATAAAGGAGCAGACCTTCAACGACTTAATACACAAGGTCTAACTGCTATTGATATTGCTGATATTTACGATAAGCCGTGGATAAGCGAGGGACTCAAATCTCGTTGGTTAAAGCTTTACAAGAAGCCTTATATTGGACCTGTTAAAGCCAAAGCCTCATAATGCTATCTGCGTATAATCATTATTATGTCAAATAAGATATTTCTGTAATCCTCCGCCTAGAGCCCTATGTTCCTAATAGACCTATTCCGCAATGCCAATCTCCCTAGCTTTGCCACACTCTTTGGTGAAATTAATACCGATATGGGCAATGGGCAAATCTGGTTTGTGCTCATATTGGCTTGCTTGATGTTGACGGTTCACGGCATGATGGTTCTATCCATTGCTGCTACGTTTCATTGGCTAGATCAGAAGTTAGAAAATAAGCGAATTTATGGAGCAAATTTTGTCTCCTATTTCATCGCAATTTTGCTCATTATTGCGGTTCATTTCGCTGAAATCATCGCTTGGGCATATATCTGCGTAGCCTTGAAAGTATTCCCTACCAATCCACAAACCTTCTACTTTGCCGGTGAAATGTATACAACCGTTGGCTATGGCGAATACAACTTAACTGAGCACTGGAGAGTTCTGCCCATCATCATCTCCTTTACAGGCATCTTCGCTGTATCGATGTCTGGAGCCGCATTGTATTCAATGATGATGAACTTGCTGGGCCATTCCAAACAAAATCCCAAATCGGAATCTGGCTTTTAGGGCCTAGCGACCGCTGTTATGGGGCTCTTTTGCTTAAATACGAGCTCTAGAACCCTGCCATTAGCCTCCTGAGAGCGTATTCTTCCCGGAAGCCACTCAAGGTCTTTGGCTAGCCAAATATCTACTTGGCGTTTATATGGGTCATTCTCACGTTGCATCAGAGCGTAATGTCGATTGATTGATTTTCCTAGGCTAGGAATATCCTCAGAATCCTTCTCGCCATAGCTCTTAAAGTGCCACATTTCTAAGGTGTTGTAATCCACGACTGGCAAAGATCGAATACTGCCAGCTTCATCGATCTTGCTATCTCCATTTAATAAAGAGGCGAACTGAAACATCAGGCTGAATCGATCCTGGGTCCCAGGCAGAATGGCTGGGGTGAACTCTGGCTTTTCTGAAAAAAACATCTGCCCTCCTCCATTGGCATCTCTATCAAAGCGTGAATAACGTGGCTGTTTAGTGCCTCGCTGGGTCCAATAAATGGAGGGGGCTATACCGTAGGCATCCACCGTTCCTCTCGACTCAAAAACAAATGGTCCAACGAAAGCATAGGGAATATTGATATGGAGCCGATAGTTACTGCCATCAACAATCCAATCAATTTCTCCTGTCTGAAGCTTTTGACCGTCTAGATAAGAGTCGTAGTAGATGATTCCAGATTCCGGGAGCCTAAAAGCAACCCCTTGTTGATTATTAGCACCGCCCTGCTCGCCACCGCTCGCAAGACTCTTTGAGTCTTCAACTGCATTCGTAGATGATTCCTTGTTTACTTTCTTTTTAGGAGCTTTGGCCATCTGAATTTTCTTTGGCGGCTCAATTTTTAATTCAGTCCTAATAATGAGCTCATCGGAAATTTCTGGTGCAGAGCCGAAAGATAAAAAAGGAATGCCAAAAAATAAAATAATATGGCCAAGCAAAGATAAGGCCATTGCAAAGAGCATGATTCGCAAAGATTTTGCGTGCATCAGATTACTACTTTGAGACTGTCTAAATTGCTCTAGCCCCAAACTCAGAATGCGTCCTCGAGCAAGCGACTATTCTTAGGCAAATTGGCAGCCAAGAAATCCATCTGGTCAGCAAGAATATTTCTTCCTTTGAGAATCATGTCTTCATACAAGCTTGGCAGGTAAGGGGTATACAACAAACCCATGCCAGCCTGCTCAGGAGTGCGATTACCCTTACGTTGATTGCAGGGTCTACAAGAAATTACCAAATTCATCCAAGAATATTTTCCACCGCGACTATTTGGAGTGATGTGCTCAGCCTCAGCTTGACTTTCATGAATAACATCGCCGCAATAAGCGCAAAGACCGCGATCACGCTTAAAAAGTTTGTGTTTCGTGATGACGGGTACAACGTCAAATAAATTAATTCTTGCGCTACCCTTAATGGCAATGATCGAATGAAGCTCGATGATAGATTGCAAGCCGCTAGCCCTAGAAATACCACCACGCATTTTCATGATGGGGTCACCCAGTGTCCATAAAACACTGTTATCAGCGTAATGCTTGGTTGCTTCTTCTGCGTTAACCCAACCCTGGGGAATTCCACCAGCGTCTAGTTTTAAGATGCTCAGCACAAACTCTCCTTTCTAAATCTAGGCAAAGCCATCGATCGTTTGACTTATCTTACAGAAGAAATTTGCGTCAATCAATCATCTAGTAGATATAAACTCCAAGACCCTTGGGAGGTGGTCTGCGTAGTCGGCAATTCCGTGGTCGCTGCCCTCTAGGATTAGCTGATGGGCGCCCTCATAGAACATACTCATTTCACTCCAATCAAGCAATTCATCACCTTTTGCGGCAATCAAGAAGTAATGATCAGGATTGCTAATCCTCTCAACTTGTAAAGCTATTAGCTCATCAATATATTCAGGCCGAAAATCAAAGGGCTCATTACTGTCATAGGATGTCATCATCCCTACGTGGGGTGCAAGCTCTCTTGCTGCACGCACTGCTGGATTTAATGCAACTGCCTTACAGGCATATTTTTCCGCTAGATAATTTGCATAAAAACCACCCAGTGATGATCCGATCACAACGATGCGATCAGCCTTGGATTGGTCGATATATTTTGTCACCATAGCCATGCTTTGTTTCGGTGAAGCTAACAACTGCGGACAATACCAATCGATGGTATTGTCCGCAGAAGCTAAGGCCTTGACTGCCTCACCTGTCAGCACTGCCTTGCTAGATCTTGGGGAAGATCGAAAGCCATGCAAGTAGACCAATAAGGTTGATGACATATGCAGATTTTAGGCTTTTTGACCAACCTCAAAGTTAGCTAGCTTTTCTAAAGCTTTCACCATCGCTGAATGATCCCAAGCTTTACCGCCATGTGCAGAGCAAGAATTAAATAATTCTTGAGCTGTGGCTGTATTGGGAAGAGAAACGCCTAAAGCACGAGCACTATTCAATGCTAGGTTTAAATCCTTTTGATGTAACTCAATCCTAAAGCCTGGATCAAATGTACGCTTAACCATACGTTCACCATGCACCTCAAGAATCTTTGAGCTCGCAAAACCACCCATCAATGCTAGACGAACCTTAGCAGGATCAGCGCCCGCTTTAGATGCAAATAGAAGAGCCTCTGCCACAGCTTCAATATTCAATGCCACAATAATCTGATTAGCAACTTTTGCAGTTTGACCATCCCCATTGCCGCCGACCAAGTTGATGTTCTTGCCCATCAGATCAAGTACAGGCTTTATTTTGTTAAAAATAGCCTCATCGCCGCCGACCATGATCGAGAGCGTTGCATTTTTAGCCCCAACTTCTCCACCAGAAACTGGCGCATCAAGGTAGTCACAACCTAAGGCGTTTATTTTCTTGGCATATTCTTTGGTTGCGATGGGAGAGATAGAGCTCATATCAACAACTACTTTGCCTTTAGATAGACCAGCTGCTACCCCTTTATCACCAAACAATACTTTTTCAACATCAGGTGTATCTGGAACCATCGTGAAAATGATGTCTGCCTTTTGGGCTACTTCAGTAGCGCTTGCGCATTGAACAGCCGATGAAGAAGCTAGCTCTTGAGGAAACTTACTTCTGGTGCTAATAAATACTTCATGACCCGCTTTCACTAATTGGCCTGCCATTGGGGCGCCCATAATTCCAAGACCAACAAAACCCAATTTTAATTTTTCACTCATTTCATTTCCTTTTTTTCTTTAATTTGTTTTATGAATTTAGATTTTTTATCCAGCCAAGACCCGCTTCTGTAGTAGTTGCAGGCTTATATTCGCAACCAATCCAACCGGTATAGCCGATCCGATCTAGAAATTTAAAAAGATGTACATAGTTTATTTCGCCGGTACCAGGCTCATTGCGACCAGGATTATCGGCCAATTGAATATGTCCAATCTTGCCAAGATTCTTTTCCATTGTGTTACAAAGCTCACCCTCCATGCGCTGGGCATGGTAGATGTCGTATTGCACAAAGAGATTATCAGCAGCAACCTCTTTAATAATGTCTAGTGCCTGCTGGGTTGTGCTTAAAAAGAAACCAGGAATATCAAAAGTATTGATTGGTTCGATCAATAGCTTTAAGTTCACTTTTTTTAATTCAGCTGCTGCATATTTTAGGTTCGATACAAAGGTATCGTGTAATAACTTTTTATCGACTCCAGCAGGTACTTTACCAGCTAAACAATTGAGCTGCGGAACGCCTAAGACTTTTGCATATTCAATCGCTTTAGTAACGCCCGTACGAAATTCTGCAACACGGTCTGGGTGACAAGCTATACCACGCTCCCCTGCATCCCAATCTCCAGCGGGTAGGTTATGAAGAACTAGCTTTAAACCATACTGGTCTAACTTTTTCTGAATTTCAGTAGCTGGAAATGGATAAGGAAATAGAAACTCAACCGCCTTAAATCCAGAATTGTGGGCTTTCTCAAAGCGGTCCAAGAATGGCGCCTCTGTAAAAAGCATTGTTAAATTTGCAGCAAATTGAGGCATTTCGTACTCTCCCTAGAGTTTCATAATCAAACAATGATCTTATCAAAGATGGGGACTCCAGTCCTAACTGGTAATTAGTGCCTTCTAAGGCTTATAAATACTAAAAGTGAGCTAATATCTTGATAGGTAGCACTTATTTACAAGGAAAATAATGAATATCAAATTCACATCCATTTCACTAGCAATCGCCACCCTATTGGCTTCGTCCACGTTGGCAATAGCTCAAACGAAGCCTGCCGATGCTGGCTCTAGCAAGCCGATGGTTATAGATGCAGCTGTAGTGGATAACCGCTACCAATTATATGAAGGTAGCGTAGTCAATATAGATAAAAAGACCCGTACGATTACCTTTAAAAATAAAGAGGGTGAATCTAAGTTTGTAGCCGGCCCAGAGATCAAGAATTTTGATCAGATCAAAAAAGGCGACCAAGTGAACGTCACTTATGAATTGGCCGTTGCAATCGAGTTAATTAAAACTAAGAGTGATGGTATCCGTAGCAAAGTTGAAACTAACACTATTACTGATTCAAAGATAAATGAAAAGCCATCTGAAGTCATTGCCAACAAGACCACCATCATTGCAGATATCGTTGCGGTAGATCGCGATAAGAAACTAGTCTCTGTAAAAGGACCTAGCGGCAAGATTACGACTGTCATTGTTAAAAACCCAGCCCTCTTGGCTGATGTAAAAGTTGGTGAGCAGGTCAAAGTGATTTACTACGATGCAATGGCTGCTTCAATCACTACGCCTCTAAAGAAGTAAACAGTGATTTAGTTATTCAGATTTGTGGGGGGGTGTATTTTTTAAGAGCTCTCGTATTTTGGTGTCACCTTCAACCATTAGCTTGAAACGAGACTCGCTGACCAAAATAGCCATCTTTGCGTTGTATTGCTCACGACGCAACCACTCCACCAAAAAACATACTAGTAAGGTGTAGGTAGCGTAAACAATTAATACCAATACGTCTTTGGAGTCGACGACAGTAAACTCTCCATAAGGCTCCATAAAGAAAAAAGACATTAATGGCATGCTGATAGCCAAGGTCAATAGAGCTGGGCCAGTTCCGAAAAAGAAGGCGATCACAATGGTATTAATTTGAAAGAAAAATAGTGGAAGTGCTGCCTCAACCTGAGACTGAAGGCTAAAACGAACACAAAAAGCGATAAACACTCCTACACAAGCATTTAAATATCCCTGGGGCTTGTTAGAGCACCACCGATAAGCGTTAAGATTATGTTTCATGGATTCCTTAGACGGTGTATGCTTTGCAGCATACCGATATTTAAGACAGTGTAAGACATGCTATCTAGAAATGAAATAGGCGCCTCAAAAGACAGTATTACCATTCTACTTCCGGGTTTAAATGGTGGTGGCCTTGAATTGGGGCAACTCTCCAGCTTTCTGAATTCAAACGGTTTTAATACTGTCTTGCCTGAAATTAAGGGTTATCTCTATGGAAGCCCTGCGGATCATTATGAAACGTGGTTTAGCCAAGTTCATAATTGTATTGATAAGCTTAAGGATCAATACCGAAACATCAATCTCGCAGGTATTAGCATGGGTTCTACCCTAGCCCTTGCACTTGCAACGCAAAGAGATGACATTACATCAATCGCCCTACTTTCACCAGTATTGCGCTATGACGGTTGGTCGGTTCCTAGGTATCGATTTCTATTAGATATCGCCTATATGCTCGGGATTCGAAATTGGAATTACGCTGAGCGAGAGCCATTCGGTGTTAAAAACGCGGATCTGCGACGCCGTATTCGAGAGAAATTTAAGTCTCAAGAATTGTCTGAAGTAGGTGCCTCGCTAATCACTGCAAGGCATTTACATGAAGCCAAGGGACTCATGTCTTACACCACAAAAAATCTGGATTCAATTACCTCTAGGCTATTGTTAATTCAGTCGGTTGAAGATGACACCACCTCTATATGGTCTGCAGAAAAGATATTGGCCAATGTTAAATCAGATCTTCGAAGAACAATTTGGTTGGGCAATAGTTATCACATTATTACCATTGATAACGAGCGAGAGATCGTGCTAAATGAAACTTTACGTTTCTTTGCTCGCGTGGCTGGTGGCAATCTTGGTGCGGATAATTACTACTCAGAAATGAGCCCTAAAGCACTGCGCACTAGAGCACTCTGATCGTTAAAATAAAAAAGCCCCCTTATTCAGGGGGCTTTTAATTATCTTGGCGGAACGGACGGGACTCGAACCCGCGACCCTCGGCGTGACAGGCCGATATTCTAACCAACTGAACTACCGCTCCAAAATACATCGAGAAAAACATCACACTACATTTTACTGCCACCAGAATATCTGGCGTCCCCAGGGGGATTCGAACCCCCGTACTCACCGTGAAAGGGTGATGTCCTAGGCCTCTAGACGATGGGGACCTGGACTACTTCAATTACTTTAATCTTGAATGTTTGGTGGAGATAAGCGGGATCGAACCGCTGACCTCTTGCATGCCATGCAAGCGCTCTCCCAGCTGAGCTATACCCCCGAAATCCCACAATAAACCTGCAAAACACTCAAAACAATCCAAGATTTTAGCCTATTTTTGTGCATGTGCGCAAATTGCCTACTGGACTACCTTGGAGAGCCTTTTCAGTACCTCATCCCGGCCCAATACCACCAACACAGAATCGATCGCTGGAGTCTGAGTTGTAGCAAATAATGCATAACGAACAGGCATCGCTAGAGCAGGCATTTTGAGTTGATGCTTTGCTAAGACTTCTTTAAATACGGCAGCATAAGCCTCTTTTGTTGCATCTGAACTCCTAAGCGCCTCAATCAAATCTTTTAATGCGGGAACAATAGATATTGGGATATTGGCAGCTATCTGCTCTAGCTTGTGATCAGGTGCTGGTAAATAAAATAACTTAGCCCCTTCTGCAATTTCAATCAAAGTATTAGCACGATCTTTTAATAGACCTACCACTTGAGTAAAGTCTGGGCCATTTTCCGTGTCAATACCAAGTTGATGCGCGAAGGGTTTAGTCATCTCTGCTAATTTCAGAGGATCTATATTCTGAATGTATTGATGATTTAACCAAAGCAATTTTTCTGGATTATGTTGGGCTGGTGAGCGACCTAGGCTTTCTAAATCAAACCAGTTTACAAACTGCTCTTTTGTAAATACTTCAGCATCGCCATGCGACCACCCTAAGCGAGCCAAGTAGTTCAAGATTGCTTCAGGAAGGTAGCCTGCTTTTTGATAATCACGCACGCTCATCGCACCATTACGTTTACTCATCTTCTCGCCAGAGTCATTAAGGACCGTAGGTAGATGCGCATAGATAGGTGGATTACCACCGAGAGCCCGCATGATATTAATTTGACGGGGAGTGTTATTAACATGATCATCGCCACGAATGACGTGGGTGATATTCATATCCAAATCATCTACTACAACGCAAAAGTTATAGGTTGGTGTGCCGTCTGGGCGAGCAATGACAAGATCATCCAGCTCATCGTTGCTAATCTCAATCTTCCCTTTAACGGCGTCTTCCCAGATAACTGACCCACCAATGGGATTTTTAAAGCGAATTACTGGCTCAATATCATCCGGAATTGCCGGCAATGTTTTACCTGGTTCAGGTCTCCACAAGCCGTTATAACGCGGCTTCTCTTTATTGGCCATTTGCTGATCACGAAGCTTATTCAATTCTTCTTCGCTCATATAACAAGGGTATGCAAGCCCAGCATCCAACATCTGTTTGACCACTTCACGATAGCGATCAATGCGCTGCATTTGGTAGATTGGACCTTCATCTAAATCAAGCCCTAACCAAGCCATGCCTTCAATAATGACATCTACCGCTTCTTGGGTAGAGCGCTCAAGATCAGTATCTTCAATGCGCAGGATGAAGTCGCCTTTATTGTGGCGTGCAAATGCCCATGGGTAGAGGGCGCTGCGTAAATTGCCTAGATGAATAAAGCCCGTAGGGCTTGGGGCGAAACGTGTACGAATATGCATAATCGGCATTATCTCAGGTCAGAGTAATTGGCGGATAAATTCAAAAACGTGGATACTTTGCTCTATGAATGAATTACTGGTATTTGTCTGTGATGGAGCTCCTGTACGAGGGGAAATTGTTTCCATTAGCACTGCTTGGCAGGCTGTTTTAGAGCGCCGTGACGACCCTCCGGCAGTGCGACGTATCCTGGGAGATTTTGTTGGCGCCGCTACCCTTCTAAGTGCCAGTCTAAAGTTTGATGGTACCTTGATCATTCAGGCTCAAAGTAAAGGCCCAATCCAGCTTATAGTGGTTGAATGTAAGTCTGATTTATCCATGAGAGCCACTGTTAAGCTTTCTGTAGATCCATCAGAAATTGCGCCTAATGCTAGCCTGGGTGAACTATTAGATGCTAGCAACTCTGGCAGGCTCGTCATCACACTAGACCCATCAGACCGTGAGCCGGGTCAGCCACCCTATCAAGGAATTGTTGCTCTCCAAGAGCAGCATAGCGGTGTTATCAAACCAGTATCTAGCGCTGCAGAAGCTATTGGCCTTTATATGCAAAAGTCGGAGCAATTAGAAACTCGAATCTGGTTAGCCTCAAACGATACTCATATCGGCGGCCTCTTATTGCAACGTATGCCTGACTCAGGTGGTCATGCTCACCTTGATTCGCAAAATGCAGCCGAAGGATGGATTCGCATCCAGACCCTAGGTGAAACCATCACCAATGAAGAGCTTCTCACTCTTGCTCCTGAAACTATTTTGAGGCGATTATTTCTAGAAGAGTCTACAGAGAATGGCGTGCGCAGTTTTCCGCCACGCCAGATCCGTTTTTCTTGTCGCTGTTCGCGCAATAAAGTTGCAGATGTACTACGAATGCTTGGCGAAGAAGAGGTGCAGGGAATACTGGCTGAACAAGGTGCAGTCGAGACTATCTGTGAGTTTTGTGCCAAGCCTTATCGATTCGATGCAGTAGACTGTTTGCAAGTCTTTAAAACAGATTTACTGAGTGATGCTACTAGGCCGCCATCTAGCGGGCACTAGTCTTTATTGTTTAGTAGTTGGTGACTTGAGTCCGTCAACTGCAGGCGCTGCACTAGCTTTATCAATTGGTAAGATCTGCACAAAAAACTCACCTTCTTTGATTAAGCCATGCTCAGCCCTAGCGCGTTCCTCAATCGCACGCGTACCATCTTTCAAATCTTTAACATCACCAGCTAACTTCGCATTACGAAGAGCTAAAAGACTATTTTTAGCCTCCTGTAGTTCAACCTGTTTTTCTATTTCATAAACCTTAAGCCATCCACCCTTTCCCAGCCAAAGTGGGTACTGGATTGCTATAAGCAATAACAGCATAGAGTAGATGACTATCCGCATAACAAATAGACTATTTGAGCTTTAACGCTTTAAGTTGTAGAAAACGGATTTACCTGGATAAGTTGCAACATCACCTAAATCTTCTTCAATGCGTAATAACTGGTTGTATTTAGCAATCCGATCAGAGCGCGATAAAGAGCCTGTCTTAATTTGACCAGCATTCGTACCAACAGCGATATCAGCAATAGTGCTATCTTCAGTTTCACCGGAACGATGAGAAATCACTGCAGTGTAGTTGGCACGTTTTGCCATCTCGATTGCAGCAAAAGTTTCTGTCAAAGTGCCAATCTGGTTAATCTTGATCAAGATAGAGTTAGCAACCCCCTTCTCGATACCTTCCTTGAGAATACGAGTATTGGTTACAAATAAATCGTCACCAACCAATTGAATCTTCTTGCCAAGTTTTTTGGTAATATCAGCCCAACCATCCCAATCACTCTCATGCATGCCATCCTCAATCGATACGATTGGAAATTGATCGGCTAAATTTCCTAGGTAATCGGAGAACTCGCTCGAAGTGAGCTGCAAACCTTCGCCTGAAAGGTGATATTTACCATCTTTATAGAACTCACTCGCTGCACAGTCTAGCGCCAAAAGCACATCTTCACCGGCTTGGTAGCCAGCACCTTCAATCGCCTTCATAATGGTTTGCAAGCACTCTTGATTACTCTTGAAGTTCGGCGCAAAGCCACCTTCGTCACCAACTGTTGTAGGCATACCTTGAGCTCCAAGGATCTTTTTAAGTTCGTGGAAGATTTCAGCACCACAACGCAAGGCATCGCGGAAATTTTCTGCCCCAACTGGCATCACCATAAATTCTTGGATATCTAAGCTGTTGTTGGCATGTGCGCCACCATTGACGATATTCATCATGGGCACAGGCAACTGCATGCCGCCTGAACCTCCAAAGTAACGATACAAAGGTAAGCCAGCTTCTTCGGCAGCTGCTCTGGCAACCGCCATAGAAACGGCTAAGGTCGCATTCGCACCTAGGCGAGCCTTATTATGCGTACCGTCCAATTCGATTAAGGTACGGTCTAAAAAAGCCTGCTCTGTGGCATCCAAACCAAGAATAGTTTCTGCAATCTCAACATTAATGTTTTGAACTGCATTGAGAACACCCTTGCCTAAATAGCGAGCCTTATCGCCATCACGTAGCTCAATCGCCTCACGTGAGCCCGTAGAAGCGCCAGAGGGCACTGCCGCACGTCCCATAACGCCTGACTCAAGCAATACATCACACTCTACCGTTGGGTTACCGCGTGAATCTAAAATTTCTCTACCGATGATGTCAACAATGGCGCTCATGCACCTTCTCCTTAAAACAATACGAAATGGGGCTTAATATATTCTCTGTAAATTTATTTAAAGCTATTTTCTAAAAATGGACCGCTAGCTTTCACGACCGAATCAATGGCAACGAGCGACTCCAATAACTCTTTCATCCGATGCAGTGGCACTGCATTAGGCCCATCAGATAGCGCCTTAGATGGATCTGGATGCGTTTCCATGAAAAGGCCGCTGATACCGACTGCAACTGCCGCACGAGCCAATACTGGCACAAACTCCCGTTGACCACCACTAGCTATGCCTTGGCCGCCAGGTAGTTGCACCGAATGGGTTGCATCAAAAACGACTGGCGCATTTGCTTCGCGCAAGATAGCCAGGCTACGCATATCGGAAACCAGGTTGTTATAGCCAAATGAAGCACCGCGCTCACAGACCATAAATTGATCTGGAAGATTGACTTCTTTAGCAGCCGCTCGAGCCTTCTCAATAACATTAAGCATCTCATGAGGCGAAAGGAATTGCCCTTTCTTGAAATTCACGGGCTTGCCACTTTGAGCACACGCTCTAATAAAATCTGTTTGCCTACATAAAAAAGCGGGGGTTTGAATCACATCAACCACCTCAGATACTGCCTCGATCTCACTAATGTCATGGACATCAGTCAAAATTGGGACGCCGACTTGTTTTTTAACTTTAGCCAATATCTCTAGACCCTTCTCCATTCCCAAACCACGGAATGAATTTCCAGAAGAGCGATTTGCTTTATCAAATGAAGATTTGTAGATAAATGGAATCTTTAAGGCACTCGTAATTTCTTTTAATTGGCCAGCAACATCAATTGCTGATTGCTCAGATTCAATAACGCAAGTGCCAGCAATTAAGAAGAAGCGCTGGTCTAGACCGACATTAAAACCACATAGTTGAAATGAGCTCATAACTTTCTCTTAAGCAACTTGTTTTAACTCAGCATTGTGATGAATCAATGCTGCGCCAATAAATGCTGAGAACAAAGGGTGGCCATCTCGAGGTGTAGAGGTGAACTCTGGATGGAACTGCACGCCAAAAAACCAAGGGTGCATTGACTCCGGTAATTCCATCATCTCAGGCAAAGACTCATTTGGCGTTCTGGCAGAAATAATCAAACCAGACTTCTCGAGTTTTGGAACATAAATATTGTTGACTTCATAACGATGGCGATGACGCTCATTCACCTCTGCGCCATAAATACGATGCGCTAAAGTTCCAGCTTTGACTGGGCAGCGTTGTGAACCTAGGCGCATGGTGCCACCAAGATCAGAATCATTACTGCGCTTCTCTACGCGCCCTTCTCTATCCATCCATTCTGTAATTAAAGCAACTACTGGATTTTCAGCTTGGGGATCAAATTCAGTGCTGTTGGCATTGGCGATATTGGCGACATGGCGCGCAAACTCAATCACTGCTAATTGCATCCCCAGGCAAATTCCTAGGTAGGGAATATTGTTTTCGCGAGCATAACGAATGGCGGCAATCTTACCTTCAGTACCGCGCTTACCAAAGCCGCCGGGAACCAAGATAGCGTCTAATTTTTTCAAGCAATCAATGCCATCTTTTTCAATAACTTCCGAATCAATGTAATTAATATTAACTTTGGTATGCGCATGAATACCCGCATGGCGTAAGGCTTCAATCAGAGATTTATACGATTCAGTTAGCTCAACATATTTGCCCACCATGCCAATAGTGACCTCATGCTGTGGATTGGCCATTTCATACACTAAGTTTGCCCATACAGAAAGATCGGCTGGTTTAGCATTAATTTCTAATTCGCGGCAAATTAAATCATCCATGCCTTGTGCGTGGAGCATTTCTGGAATCTTGTAAATCGTATCAACATCCCAAACAGAAATCACGGCCTCTTCACGCACATTAGAGAAGAGAGAAATCTTAGCGCGTTCATCTTCCGGAATTGGACGATCAGCACGGCATAACAAAACAGTTGGCATGATGCCGATCTCGCGTAACTTCTGCACAGAGTGCTGGGTTGGCTTAGTTTTGAGTTCGCCAGCACTATGAATGTAAGGAACCAGAGTCAAGTGAACAAAGGCGCAGCTGTGTAATGGAAGGCGCAGACTCATCTGTCTTGCTGCCTCAAGAAAAGGTAGCGATTCAATGTCGCCAACAGTACCGCCAATCTCACAAATAGCGATATCTGCATTACCATCATGGCTGGCTTTGGCTCCCCGTTCTACAAATGCTTGAATTTCATTTGTAATATGCGGAATTACTTGAACAGTCTTACCTAAGTATTCGCCACGACGTTCTTTACTAATGACAGATTCATAAATCTGCCCAGTGGTGAAGTTATTACTCTTACGCATCTTCGCTGATACGAAGCGCTCATAGTGACCCAAATCTAGATCTGTTTCAGCGCCATCTTCAGTCACGAAAACTTCACCATGCTGAAGTGGACTCATAGTGCCCGGGTCAACGTTGATGTAAGGGTCTAATTTTAGGAGGGTGACTTTCAGACCGCGGGATTCAAGAATCGCGGCAAGCGAGGCAGCTGCAATTCCTTTCCCTAAGGAAGAAACCACACCACCAGTGACAAAAACGTATTTGGTCATCGCTTAAGCTCTGTTGGAAAAAGTAATTATAACGACAGAGTCTGGGTATTACAGATACTCAAAGGAGGTAATATTGCCTAAATTCATGAAAAATAGTCTTCTAAACCACTTATTTATAGCAATCATCCTGCTCTTTGGGGCTAGTAATCTAAAATCTCAGACTAATGACTCTATTACGGGATCTTGGAAGACATTTGACGATGAGACAAATCAGCCTGCCGCTATCGTCCTGATTTCAGAGAAAAATGGCCTTTTTTCAGGCGTCGTGGCTAAATTATTAGATCCTAGCGCCCTTCCAACATGTGAAAAATGTACAGATGCCCGCAAAGGCAAGTCTGTTGTTGGCATGGAAATATTGACCGGATTGAAAAAGACTTCGGATGCTTACTCTGGCGGCCAAATATTGGATCCTGACGATGGTGAAATTTATCGGGCCATAATCCATCTAACGGATCAAGGCAATAAGCTGGATTTACGGGCTTATATAGGTATTCCATTGCTAGGTAGAACACAAACTTGGACTAGGGAGAGATAGGCCCATGCGACTTCTTTTTGCCATTTTGATTACTATTTTGTCCCTCTTTTACTTTTTGCCCTTTGCAATCGCTTTTCATCGAAAAAGGGCTAACGCCGGTGCTATTTTTGCACTGAACCTCTTTTTGGGTTGGTCCCTAATTGGATGGGTAGTTGCACTCGTTTGGGCATTAAAGGATGAGCAAATCATCTAATTTTTGTGAAAGCTGACTGTTAACCCTCGATTGAGCTGAATTTCACCCAATAAATGCAATATTTAAGGGTTTTAAACTCTTATATAAGACTTAAATAAGCAACTATAATGAACTGATTAGGGAGAGAATTCCCACATAACCTTTCTATAAATTACATTTACCTCATAGGAAATACCATGTTAGAAGCCTACAACGCCCATCTTGCCGAACGCGCAGCGCTTGGTATTCCAGCCCTACCGCTAAGCAAGGATCAGACGGCAGAACTGGTTAAATTGCTAAAAAATCCCCCGGCCGGCAAAGAATCCGAGTTAATCGAGTTGATTACGTATCGCGTCCCTGCTGGTGTTGACGAGGCTGCAAAAGTTAAAGCAGAATTTTTAGATGTAGTTGCGAAGGGAACAGAAAAATCTCCATTGATTTCCCGTGTGAAAGCGACTGAACTATTGGGCACAATGCTTGGTGGTTACAACATCAAGCCTTTAGTTGAACTCTTGAGTGATGCCGAGTGTGGCGCAGCTGCAGCGACTGCTCTTAAGAAAACTTTATTGATGTTTGACTACTTTCATGATGTTCAAGAACTGGCGGAAAAAGGTAATGCGAATGCTAAGTCTGTAATGCATAGTTGGGCTGATGCTGAGTGGTTTACTAGCCGCCCAGCTGTTCCTGAAACCTTAAAGCTCACCGTATTTAAAGTGACCGGTGAAACGAATACCGATGACTTGTCTCCCGCCCCCGACGCATGGAGTCGTCCAGATATTCCTTTGCATGCAACCGTGATGCTAAAAAATCCACGTACTGGAATTGAGCCTGATGAGACCGGTGTTCGCGGTCCGATGAAGCAAATTGCAGAGCTGCAGAAAAAAGGCAACCAAATAGCTTATGTAGGTGACGTTGTTGGTACTGGTTCTTCACGTAAGTCAGCTACCAACTCGGTATTGTGGTGGACTGGTAAAGATATCCCCTTCGTTCCAAATAAACGCTTCGGCGGTGTTTGCTTAGGCAGCAAGATCGCTCCAATCTTCTTTAATACAATGGAAGATGCCGGTGCATTACCTATTGAACTCGATGTCAATCAAATGAATATGGGTGATGTGATTGAACTGCGCCCATACGAAGGCAAGGCACTGAAAGATGGTAAAGAAATTACTACTTTCTCTCTGAAGTCTCCAGTCATATTCGATGAAGTACGAGCTGGGGGTCGCATTCCGTTGATCGTGGGCCGAGGTTTAACCGCTAAAGCACGCGCAGCCCTTGACTTACCAGCCTCTACTGAATTCCGCGTACCAGTAAGCCCTCCTGATAACAAGAAAGGTTTCAGCTTGGCGCAAAAGATGGTTGGTCGCGCCTGTGGCTTACCAGAGGGTCAAGGCGTTCGCCCTGGCACTTACTGTGAGCCACATATGACTACCGTTGGATCACAAGATACTACCGGTCCTATGACTCGTGATGAATTAAAGGATTTAGCTTGCTTAGGGTTCTCTACTGACTTGGTCATGCAATCCTTTTGCCATACCTCCGCATATCCAAAACCAGTTGATATTCGTACTCACCATGAATTGCCAGCATTTATGACCAATCGTGGCGGTGTTGCCTTACGTCCTGGTGATGGCGTGATTCACAGTTGGTTAAATCGTTTGTTGTTGCCAGATACCTGCGGCACAGGTGGCGATAGCCATACCCGCTTCCCAATTGGTATTTCATTCCCTGCTGGCTCTGGTTTGGTTGCTTTTGCAGCAGCTACTGGCGTGATGCCTTTAGATATGCCTGAGTCTGTATTAATTCGCTTCAAAGGTAAGATGCAACCCGGTATTACATTGCGTGACCTGGTTAATGCCATACCTTTGTATGCCATCAAAAAAGGTTTATTGACGGTTGCTAAGCAAGGTAAGAAAAATATTTTCTCTGGCCGCATTTTAGAAATCGAAGGTTTGCCTGATCTTAAAGTTGAACAGGCATTTGAATTATCTGATGCTTCGGCTGAGCGCTCTGCTGGCGGTTGCGCTGTGCAATTAAATAAAGAGCCGATCATTGAGTACATGCAGTCCAATATCACTTTGATGAAATGGATGATTGCTAACGGTTACGAAGACAAGCGCACTTTAGGTCGCCGTATCAAAGCGATGGAAGCTTGGATTGCAAAACCAGAGTTACTCAAAGCTGATGCCAATGCTGATTACGCAGAAATCATTGAAATCGATATGAACGAAATCAAAGAGCCCATCTTGGCCTGCCCTAACGATCCAGATGATGTGAAATTCCTCTCTGAAGTTGCTGGCGAGAAGATTGACGAAGTCTTTATCGGCTCATGCATGACTAATATTGGCCACTTCCGTGCTGCTGGTAAGGTATTAGAAGGTAAAACTGATATTCCTACGCGCTTATGGATTGCGCCCCCAACCAAGATGGATCAAATGGTTCTCACTGAAGAGGGTTACTACGGCATTTTGGGTCGTACCGGTGCCCGCATGGAAACGCCAGGATGTTCACTTTGTATGGGTAACCAAGCGCAGATGCGGAAGGGCTCTACAGCGGTGTCTACCTCGACCCGTAATTTCCCCAATCGCTTAGGTATTGATACTCGTGTGTATTTGGCATCTGCAGAACTCGCTTCTGTAGCTGCCTTATTAGGTCGTCTGCCTACTCCCAAAGAATATCTTGAGCAAGTAGAGTCACTCAATGCAAAATCTGCTGAAGTCTATCGTTATATGAACTTTGATAAGATCAAGTCATTTAGTGATGTTGCAGATACTGTAACGATCTAAAGAAAATCTTCGGCACATTTTTGATGTGTGGAGAAAGAAAAGGTGATCAATTGATCACCTTTTTTCTTGTTCAATTTTCTTATATAGATAACTTTAATTCTTGACGAGCATTTTCCTGACTAATGCCAGATACCCATTTATTTGTTGGCAAGTCTGTTTTTTCTTTAATCAATTTTGCGCGAGATGAAACCTCTTTCCACTCTGCCTCTAGCTTTGGGCCTTTAAAGGCAATAGCCACTATATTGCAATCATGTGACTCTGGAAATAAAAGTACGCGATTATCAAAGGCTTCGCAGATATTTTTGAGATTGATCTTAAAACTCTTATGGCGTGAAAATAGATTTACCGTCAAAACGCCGGGTTCTTTGAGGATGTTGTAGCAGCCCTTATAAAACTCTAGAGAGCTTGCTGATGGGCCATCACAAATCGCATCGTATAAATCCACCTGGATTGCATCAAAGGTATTTTTATATTTAGGACTATTTACAAACTTCTTGGCATCAGTCTGAAGCGTTTCCAGTCTTCGATCATCATCTGGCATCGAGAACATCGTTCTTGCCGACACAATTACAGCAGGATTAAGCTCTACAACCGTTGATTTCACAGCAGGGCAATGTAGGTGCGTGAATTTAGTTAAAGCTCCAGTGCCAAGTCCTAGCTGAGCAACCCGCATACCGGGCTTGGTTTCTAAAAAAAGTAGCCAGGCCATCATTTGCTGGTTGTATTCAAGATAAATTTCTTTGGGGTCACGTATACGCATTGCCCCTTGAATTAACTCAGTGCCAAAATGAAGATAACGTATTCCTCCGCTTTCGGAAAAGGTTACCGGCTCCATCACCATAGAGGCTTTGGTATCACTAACTACTGAGCCCAGCAGCGTGCGTTACGGAATAAACGCAACCAGGGACTCGCACCATCAGGAGTATTCAACCATTCGGGCGGGCACCAGCTCATCTGCGCAACACGAAATACTCGCTCTGGGTGCGGCATCATGACAGTAAAGCGCCCATCAGGTGTGGTTACACCAGTTAAACCACCTGGAGAACCATTGGGATTCATTGGGTAGGTTTCAGTTGGCTTACCTCCATGATCAACAAAGCGTAAGGTTGCCAAACCTTGTTGTTGTAAAAGATCTAAATTACCCTGCTGGCTGAAATTAGCAAACCCCTCACCATGTGCTATCGCAATTGGTAATTGACTGCCCTCCATGCCTTGCGTAAAGATCGAAGGTGAAGCAAGTACTTCCGCCATCACTAAACGGGCTTCATATTGCTCTGATTGATTACGCGTAAATTTTGGCCAAGCCTGCGCACCAGGAATAATCCCAGATAGATTGCTCATCATTTGACAGCCATTACAAACACCTAAAGCAAAACTATCCTGGCGGTTGAAGAATGCTGAGAACTGATCTCGGAGTTGTTGATTAAAGAGGATGGTTTTTGCCCAACCTTCGCCAGCACCAAGCACATCGCCATAACTAAAGCCACCGCAAGCGATCAAGCCCCTAAAGTCATCAAGCTTTGCTCTGCCACTTAAAAGATCGGACATATGGACGTCATAGCTATCAAAGCCAGCCCAGTTCATGGCATAAGCCATTTCTACATGGGAGTTAACACCTTGCTCGCGCAAAATCGCCACTTTAGGGCGCATGTTCTTCTGAATAAATGGTGCAGCAATATCTTTTGCAGCGTCAAAGGTCAGCTTGGGTGACATGCCAGTATCAGATGGATTATCTAAGAGAGCAAATTCACTATCAGCGCAAGCTGGGTTATCGCGTAAGCGTGCGATTTGATAGCTGGTATTAGTCCACATCTTTTGTAG
>Ga0194055_10000028_pt1 | contig 92758 bp, 91 predicted proteins | sample SepL449m_MetaG_FD_155482 | JGI IMG/M metagenome (GOLD analysis project Ga0194055, IMG submission 155482) | Anoxic zone freshwater microbial communities from boreal shield lake in IISD Experimental Lakes Area, Ontario, Canada - Sep2016-L442-9m | ecosystem: Environmental > Aquatic > Freshwater >... | reverse complement strand
GTATTTGTAATTCTATATCCACTGCTCTGTCTACCAACTAGCGTTTTTTTCTTGATTCCTTATATTCATTATATTCGGAAAATGACATAAGAGGAATAATTCAAGAATATTTCCTTTGAGAAGAAATTTTTTAAAATCAGTGAAAAATGTACTTTTTGCTCTTCTAGAAGTGTCTATCATAAGTCTAGTTCCTTCAAAAAAATTCTGAGCTGTAAAGAAAACAGCCCGAGTTAATAATTTTATGATATCAAAATCATTAATAAGATGAGTTAAGATTAGATTAACAAAGAGTTAAGATTAGTTTAAGTCAAATAATTTTTTCAAAAACATTCCAATGCCAAAAACTCACTTTTGATATCCTCAATTCGGGGGCAGCCAGTTAGTGCTTGGGTTTCATCTAGTTCTCTTTGCAGTATTTCTAGCACATGGCTCACCCCATCAGAACCATTAACTGATAACCCCCAAAGAATTGGTCGGCCAACTAGAACAGCCTTAGCCCCTAATGCCAAAGCTTTAAAAATATCACTGCCGCGGCGGATACCACCATCAAAAAGCACTGTCATATCTTGACCAACTGCCTGGGCAATTTTAGGTAAAGCAACTAGAGAAGCGATCGCACCATCAAGCTGTCTGCCACCATGATTAGAAACTATAATCCCCTTTACCCCAATTTCAAGGGCTCTTTGGGCATCATCGACTCTGAGTATACCTTTTAGCAAAATTGGCAAATCCGTAAGAGATTGAAAATGCTCAATATCATGCCAACTCAAACAAGGATCGATTTGGTCAACAAAATAATCAAATAGAGCTGAATTATTTGCACTGCTGGGCAATTTATTCTTAAAATTAGCCAGATCCATACCCTGCGGTAAACTGAAGCGATTGCGAGAATCCGTCTCCCTGCGGCCAAGTATGGGAGCATCCACAGTTACAACCAAAGCGCTATAGCCAGCAGATTTTGCTCTTTCTATTAAGTTGTAGGTGATTGTTCTATCTTTGTGGATATAAAGCTGAAACCATCTATTGCAACCAAAACTAGAGACTTCTTCAAGACTTTGGGTAGAAAGTGTACTCAAAATCATTGTAGTTCCAGCTTGAGCTGCCGCTTTAGCTGTTGCCAACTCTCCTTTACTATTGGCTAGCCTTTGAAAAGCCATTGGAGCAATCAAGACAGGAGATGGATGTATATTTTCCAAGATATTGACTGAGCAATCTCTCTGGCCAACATCTACCAGTATTTTGGGTAAGAGGCGATAGTGATTGAATGCCTTGCGGTTTTCTTGCAGAGTGATTTGATCGAGAGCTCCACTACTGTAGTAGGACCAAGCCATTGGACTTAGACGCTCTTGGGCTAGAGCCTCATACTCAAATAGGTTAATAGGCTGAATATATTTTTGTGACAATTAAAATAAACAGTAAGTAAATGGCTCGAGGCAGATTTGAACTGCCGACCTTGGGCTTATGAGTCCCCTGCTCTAACCAACTGAGCTACCGAGCCTTGATAAAGGGCTTTATTATAATAACACATGCTAGAAAGGATTAGAAGGACTCCTGAAATATCCTACAAGAGTCACCAGAGCCAGACAGAGCATGATTGTCACTATCAAGCTCAAAAGAACTGCAATTTCACCGGAAGAAAGAGGACGATCTGTGGCATCGAGGTAAGCAGAGTCTTTGGTTTTCTCTTGATTGTTTGGCAAAGGAGCAATCACATGTAAACGCGAATAGCCAATTTTAAGATCATATAGGGCTCTTTTTTCGGGACTGCTCAATGTAGAATAGGCTTCATTGAGTTGTTGAAATTTTTTAGTGGCAATCTCTGGCTCTAATTGGGTAGTATCAGGATGGTAGCGTTTACTGAGCTCTCTATAGGCGCGCCTGATATCAACCCCTGAGGCCCAGGGTTTTAAATCCAAAACAGCATAGTAGCTATCACTAAAATAGTCTTTACTGCTTTTTGAAAAATTTGGTCGATCCACTGGCTGCTAAGATTTCTTTAGACTTATAAATATAGCGCTTTTAATTTTAACCTAGCAAAATGAAATTTATTCTCCAACGCTTTGTATTGATTTGTGTCTTGGCAATTACTATCTGGACTAGTTGTTTTAATCTCAACAGTTGGGCAAGTTTAGATGACGATCGTCTAGATGGTAATATATTCGTTCTTTATGCTGGCAATGGCTCTTTAGTTCCAGCCAAATTGAGCTTAGCCGATGCATTAGTCCGCAAAATTCCTACTATTTTGGTTTATTACTTGGATGATAGTAAAGACTGCAAAGGCTTTTCAGTGGTGGTCTCCCGTATGCAAGAATTTTATGGCAGAGTTGCCAGTATAATTCCAGTCAATGTAGATTCTCTGCCGGTTAAAGATAAGTATCTGCCCAGTGAAGTTGGTTACTACTATAAAGGTCAAATTCCCCAAACCGTTATCCTGGATGGGGAAGGAAAACAGGTATTTACTGCAACGGGCAATGTTAAATACGAAGTTTTTGATGACCAATTGAGAAAGCTTTTTGACCTGCTGCCGCGCACTGAAAGCGAAACTTTAAAAAGGCGCTCTTTTAATGAATTTAATTCTGAATTAGTTAACTAATTTAGCAATTGATATCCTCTAGTCCGGGGATCTTTTCCAAGGGGGCCTCTAAGGGTACTTGGAGAGCATTGTTAGCAAGAGCAAACAGGACATATTGTGAAATTAGCATTATCAGATCTACTATCTCTTGAGCTGATAGTAGACTGCCTTGGCTGGCCCAAAGAGAAGGGCTGATAGTGCGATTAACGACCATCTCATCGGTGAGCTTCAATAGGGCTTGTTCTTTGGCATTGAAGTTACCATCATAGCTACCTGAGTATAAATTCTCTAGTTCTGGCTGAGTGATTGCAAACTCTAAAGCTACAGGAACATGGTGTTTCCATACATAATTACTTTGATAAAGAACCCCCATCCGCAAAATCACCAATTCCTGTTGACGCACTGAGAGGGACATTTTTAGCTTGCTTTTTACCCAATAATCTAAAAAAGGGCCAAACAATTCTGGACTATACATGAGCATACCCAAGACATTGTGGGGAAACCCATCACCTTTGAGCCCATCGCCTGGAATTTGCGCAAGAGTATCTAGCCACTGCTGCTTCATTTGCTTGCTTGAGAGTGGCTCAAGGCGAGAATTTGGTTCATTAGGATGAATGTTCATAGAGTAATAGTTAGTCAATTAGTTCAATCAAGAGATGGTTTTTTGTAGAAGATTCAATTCATCCCTATGGCCAACAATTTTGATACTTTGGCTTGAATCGACAGAGATCACCACATTTTCCATCCTGTCAGAACCGCGCCAGTAGAATAGGCCAGCCAAAGGTGAAAGCAAGCTCAAAAACAATACATTGAGATTATTACCAAAGTTTAACTGTGCAAGAACCAACCCCATACAACTTAAACCAACTGTAGCTAGCAAACTCAAAAAAATTGCCATAAACCAACTAGGGCGAACATGGCCCTGGAAAGTAAGCTTTCGTTGCTCTGGTTCAACTTTGATCAAATTGTAGGCTCTTGCTTGCAAGTGGGCTTGTAATTTTTCAAGCAGAGCTTCTACTGGGTCTATTGTGGTCAGCTCAATTTGCTCTAAACGATCTTTGGTCGAACCTTTGATAAAGAAAACCAGACCCACCATCAGCAGCAAGGTTAGAACAAAAGTAGAAATCAAGATATTCGTATTCAAAACAGTCACCTCAGCAATTATAAATTTAGTTTAAGATAGAAACTTTAATGAAGAATCTTTAATACATTATCGAGCATATAAATTATTGGGAGGCTGAGAGTGAACGCACAAGAACAAGCCCAGAGCCTAGAACTCACATCAAAAATTGCTACAGTCGTTAATTTATTTAAGTTGGAATTTCCTGATGCTAAAGCTGATTTTAAACCATGGCGCAATGATCCTGATACTCGAGAGTGGATAGATCCTGACTCAATAGATTTGGGTTTTCACTTTCCTGGCTGGAGTAGACAATTACAATGTAACAGCATTTTGGTACAAATCAGATTTAGCTCACTTGATAAAAATCTCATCGGACTAGAGATAGCGGGGTTTAATCACCAGGGAATGGCTTGGCAGTTATCTACCGTAGACCAGTGGCAATTTGTCGGATCAAATCTGCCCAATGAAGATCGCCAAACTAAACTAAAGAACTTCTGCCGTCAAGTCTTTGCCTTATTTAAATCAAACCTTTAATTTACTTTGCAGAATTGCTATTACCTCAGAAAGAGGCACTTTTTCTACATTGCCGCTTTTGCGCTCTACTAGCTCTACTTTTCCTTCCTGGAGAGACTTGCCAGTTACCAGACGATAAGGAATTCCAATAAGCTCAGCGTCTTTAAATTTGACTCCAGCTCTTTCATCGCGATCATCAAAGAGGGTTTCTATGCCAGATTGGTTAAGCTCCCTATAGAGATCCTCGGCTACGTTCATTTGCTCAGGATCATTGACATTGGGAACAACTAAAACCACATGATAAGGGGCAATGGTACTAGGCCAGATAATTCCATTTTTATCATAGGACTGCTCAACTGCGGATTGAGCCAAGCGCGATACACCTAAACCATAACAGCCCATAATCAAAGGTAGATCCTCGCCATTTTCACTAGTATAGTTGGCGCCCATAATTTGAGAATATTTGATACCCAACTGAAAAATATGGCCTACCTCAATTCCTCTGGCACTCATTAAAATCTGTTGGGGATCATGAATTGCCCTCTCACCTGCTAAGGCTTTTCTGATATCTACTACCAAACTGGGAAGTGGTAAATCTTTTTGCCAATTAGCTCCTACTATGTGAAAGCCCTTTTCATTGGCACCTACAACAAAATCCTTTAGAGATACAGCGCTTTGATCAACCAGACGGATGAAATTTTCTCCCTGAAGATCAGGGCCAAGATAACCTAGGGGTAAATCATTACCTAAATTGTCAGGAACCTTGAGTGAAATGATGGTCTTGGCTTGATAATTGCCAGAGAGTTTTACCAATTCATTTTGCAGCTTAACTTCATTGACTAACTGATCTCCTCTGATACAGACTAAAGCTAGTATCTTTACGCCGGAATCATAGATTGCCTCATAAAGTACTGTTTTAACAACGATAGTGGGAGATATTTGCAAAAACTGAGCCAAGGAATCTATGGTCTCAACATTGGGAGTTGCCACTTTAGCTTTTTGAGTAAAGGGAGAATCGCTCACTGGATTTGCTAAAGATACAGCTTTTTCTACATTTGCCGCATAGAGCCCATCTTCGCTATAGAGTATTTCATCTTCTCCTGCATCCGCAAGAACCATAAATTCTTGTGAACCTGATCCACCAATTGCTCCAGAATCAGCCTCAACTGCTCTAAAGCTCAAACCACAGCGAGTCAAGATGTTGCGATAAGCTTGATCCATAGCCTTATAGGTCTCCAGCAGGCTTTCATGGCTACTGTGAAAAGAATAACCATCTTTCATAATGAACTCACGACCGCGCATCAAACCAAATCTAGGTCTGATTTCATCTCGAAATTTAGTCTGTATCTGATAAAGATGAAGGGGCAATTGACGGTAAGACCTGATGAGATCTTTGGCAATAGTAGTGATGACCTCTTCATGGGTAGGACCAAGACCCCATTGCCTATCTTGACGATCTAATAGAGAGAACATGATCCCTTCTGCTTTGGTATAGGTATCCCAGCGACCAGATTCGCGCCAGATTTCACTTGGCTGGAGCTGCGGCAAGAGACATTCCATCGCGCCTGTAGCATCCATCTCTTCGCGGGTAATCTGGGTAATCTTTTTGAGCACACGCCACATCAATGGTAAATATGCATAGACACCACTGCCAATGCGACGTATATAGCCAGCTCTCAGGAGCAATTTGTGACTGGGAATCTCAGCTTCGGCGGGGTCTTCGCGTAAGGTAACAAAAAGGGATTCACTCAAGCGCATATTTTCTATCTCAGCTCTCTTTCTATGGTTTCTTATTATCTACTTTTTTAAGGACTATTAATTATTGTTAGAAGCCAGTGGCGCCAGGATTTGATTGAGTTGGCGCAATTGCTGGGCAGTTCCAATCGAAATTAAGACATCATAAGCCAGCATTATAGTATCAGCTGTCGGGCTAACTATCAGCTCTCCATCTTGGCGTCTGATAGCTACTATCAAAGCTCCAGAAACACTGCGCAATTTAGTCTCTCTCAGGCTTTTATTGAGGCAGGGGCAACTGAGTGGATCTATGGCAAATTCTTCCATATAGACCGAATTATCACCCGAGGAAAGAATACCATCTACAAAATCCATTACTTGAGGGCGCAAGGCTGCTGCAGCTAAGCGCCGTCCCCCAGTAATATAGGGCGAGACCACAGCATCAGCCCCGGCTCTTGAGAGTTTTTTTACGGCCTCTTCAGTGCTGGCCCTGGCTATTGCTCGAATTTTAGGATTGAGGGTCTTGGCAGAAAGTACAGTATAGAGGTTATTAGCATCGGAAGAGAGGGCGCTCACTAGGCATAGCGCAGTAGCAACGCGCGCTTTAATTAAAACTTCATCAAGAGTAGCATCACCCTGTACCACTACATAGCCTAGATCTTTTCCTATCTCACATTGGGCAGGATCTGCTTCTATCAAGACAAAGGGCACTCCTTCGGAGTAAAATTCCAAGGCAATCTGGTAACCAGTACGACCAAAGCCACAGAGGATATAATGTTGATTTAAGCTCTCTAGCAAGTAATTCTCCTGTCTCCTTTTGATTCTATCTTGGAAATACCCCTGAATCAGCGCTTCAGTGAAACGATTAACAAGATAACCAATAATAATCACTCCAACTAAAATCAAAAAGAGAGTAAAAAGCCGGGATATTTGAGAAAGTGGATAAATTTCGCCAATGCCCACTGTTGCTAAAACATTCATGGTCATATAGGCTGAATCCAGCCAAGTCCATTTCTCAACCAGACGATACCAAAGCGTACCAGTTACAAATAGCCCAACCAAACAGAGCATTCCAAAGGTTAATTGCTGCCTGAGATAATGATATTTCTGATTTTTGGGTGTTGGTCTGCCTCTTCTTTTAGAAATTTTTTTTTGGCGAGATAACATTGAGGTTGTTCCTTCTTCCTTAGATGGGAACTATACCACTTGGATTTAGTGGAAATAACTGCCCGTAGTAATCTTTTTTTACCTGTTCTAAATTGCAAGTTGCAGCTACATCCGGCAGATTATAAATATCGCTTAGATAACGGCTCAAATTGGGGTAATCAGCGATTCTTTTGATGCTACATTTAAACAAACTATAATATACTGCATCAAAACGAAATAGGGTAGTAAATAACCTGATATCAGCCAAAGTTAAACTTTCCCCACATAGGTAACGCTGCCCAGATAGTACTAACTCTATCTCATCAAGAGTCTGGAACAACTTTTGACAAGAGTCTTGGTAGGCCGCTTGGGTTCTGGCAAAACCACAGAGATAAACCCCATTGTTGATTGCTGGATAGATTTTGGCATTCCATTGTTCAATTTCTTTCTCCAAAGAGGCTGGATAAAGATCTAGATCTCCAGGAAAATGTCCGTTGAGTAATTTGATGATTTCAGAGCTTTCATTGTTAACTATTTGCTTTTGCCAACTATCCCATAGAAGAGGAACTGTGGCTTTTGCTCGATAGTTAGGCTGATTGAGTCTATAGAATTGAGCCAAAGTGGAGCAATCATGTTGAACTGGTTGAAAAACCCAGCCCCCCGTAGAGGCATTAGGAACTAAAATAGTTACAGGCACAAATTCCTGCAAACCCTTTATTGCTCTGACAATCAAGGCTCGGTGAGCCCAAGGACAACTCATCCCAACATAAAGATGATAGCGTCCAGATTCAGCATTGCCTTCAATGGTTCCTCTAAATTGACTTGCAGAACGTTGATATTTGCCTTGGTCATCACTTGGAGCCAACTGTTGCATCATAGTTAGCCAGAGACTATGCCAGAAAGTTCGCACAAAAGAAATTAAGAGTGTTTTTGGAGGATTCATAAAAAATAAGTGACAAAAACCGATATTCTGATCTATAGCCCATCGGAGTCTGTTTTGTAGCAATGAAGTTTTCCAAGGTATTGATCGCCAATCGAGGGGAAATCGCCCTCAGAATATTACACAGTTGTGAAGAGCTTGGTATTTCTACCGTTGCAGTACATTCTACCGTAGATCGACAATCGCTTCATGTCCAGCTTGCTGATGAAAGCGTCTGCATAGGACCTCCTATGAGTTCTAAAAGTTATCTAAATATTCCCAATATCATTTCAGCTGCTCTTACCCGTGATGCTACAGCAATTCATCCAGGCTACGGTTTTCTGGCAGAAAACGCCCGTTTTGCTTCTATTTGCGCAGATCACCAAATTACGTTTATTGGACCTTCTCCAGAAGCGATCATGGCTATGGGTGACAAATCTACAGCCAAAAAAAATATGATCAAAGCTGGTGTGCCGGTTGTGCCAGGTAGCCCTGGTATTGTGGATACCGAACGAGAAGCTCAAACTATTGCTGATGAGATAGGCTATCCCTTGATTATCAAGGCTACTGCTGGTGGTGGCGGTAGGGGGATGAGGCTTGTCAAAGAAGAGTATGAATTTTCTCGTCTTTTTCATGCAGCTCAAGGAGAAGCTGAAGCTGCCTTTGGCAATCCTAGTGTCTATATTGAAAGATTTATTGAAAAACCTCGCCATATAGAATTCCAGATTCTGGCAGATAGTTATGGCAATGTGGTTCATTTAGGTGAGCGGGAATGTTCAATTCAGCGCCGCCACCAGAAGTTACTAGAAGAAGCTCCTAGCTGTTTTCTCAGTGAATCTCTTCGCCAGAAAATGGGACAAGCTGCAATCAAGGCTGCTAAATCGATCAACTATGTAGGTGCAGGGACAGTAGAGTTCTTGGTAGATATGAAGGGCAACTTCTACTTCATGGAGATGAATACCCGCATTCAGGTAGAACATCCTGTCACAGAAATGATCACTGGTCTAGATCTTGTTACTGAGCAAATCCGCATTGCCCAAGGGGAAAAACTGCGCTTTAAACAAAATGATATTCAACTGCGCGGCCATGCTATTGAATGCCGAATCAATGCTGAAGATCCAAATCAGAATTTCCGGCCTCATCCAGGTAAAATTAGCGGATATCTACCACCTGGTGGGCCTGGAGTTCGAGTAGATTCGCATGTCTATACTGATTATGTAATTCCTCCTTATTATGATTCGCTAATTGGCAAGCTGATTGTCTGGGGTCCTGATAGAGAAACGGCAATCAAAAGAATGCGCCGCGCCCTTAAAGAATGTGCGATAACTGGTGTGCCAACTACTATTGGGTTTCACCAGAGAATTATTGAACATCCTGTTTTTCTCGCTGGTGATGTTTATACTAACTTTATTGAAGAAAATTTGATGAGTTAGAGAGACACTTTCTCAAAAGTTGTATAGAATAATTAACTAAATTGCTGATTTATTGATGGTGTATTTTTGATGAGAAAGCTTTCTATTTTTATAACTTTGGCATCGCTGAGCTTGGCTAGCTGCACTTCACCACCACCGATTGAGAAAATACTCCCATCACCATTAGTTTCTTCTTCGCCGACACCTTCTCCTCTGGCCGTTTCACCAGTAGTGCAGTCACCACAACCTATTCAAACTGTTCCAATTACTGGTCTGGTGCCTTCTGTTGATCCTGATCTTAGAAGAACTATCGTTGCCAGGGGAAAAACAGATCCTTTTACTATCTTCCCAATCCAGGCAAAAACTGAATATAGCCAACGTCATGACATCACTAGTACTGTTAAAAAACCTCCAAAGGTTGCTAGTAAAACTTTTCTAAAAACAAAAGACACCCAAGTACAACATTTAGAGCCCAAAGCCATACCCAATCCACCAAGTCTGGCTCAATCAACTCTAATTACCGGTATTGTCAACATGGGTGGTGATAATATTTTAATTGTACTTAGATCTCCTGCTGAAGATACCAGTAGATATGTCAAGGTGGGACAGTATATTGCCGGAGGTCAGGTCTTAATTAAACGGGTAATCAATGCCAATACTAATTCTCCTACTGTGATCCTTGAAGAAAAGGGACAGGAATTTTATAAAAGGATTGGCCAGGGGGGCCCTATCAGCCAAAATAATGAACCAAATTTATCAAAAAGAAATTTCCTATCTTGATTTACCTTTGGCTATATATACAGAAATTGCCGCTCATCTAGAGCAGGTAGATGGTCTTACCGTAGAACTTATTCCAGAAGATCGTCTTGATTTTGCCTATCATCATAGTCAGCTTAAGGGACTTAGAATCCAAACCCAAAGTGATCCTCAAGAATTGCCCTTGCTCCAATCTATTCTGGATTATTACAATGGGCTCTATGGTTCCTAAAGTAATATCCATCTAAGGATCTACTTCTACAATCAAATTGACACTTGAGTTAGAGAATTTTTTCTTGAGACTTTGCCAATCAATTTGATTTCTTTGGCTCAAATCTACAAATTTTAAAAGAATTTGCCAATGATACCGATTGGCTACTCTAGGAATATTAGCTGGAGCTGGTCCTAGGATTTCACATTGGCTTATTTGTCCCAAGAAATCTGCTAGATCTTCGGCTGCGCTTTGTACCAAGCTCTCATTTTCTCCGGAGAGACGCAATAAAGTTAGCAAACCATAGGGGGGAAAGCCTAAACTGTCTCGCTCTTGGCTTTCTATTTGGATAAAACCCTGGTAATCATGATTGGCAACTGCTCTTATCACCCGATGCTGAGGATTGTAGGTCTGGATAATCACCCTGCCTGGAGAATCACCTCTTCCTGCCCTTCCTGCTACTTGGCTGAGAGTCTGAAAAGCCCTCTCATTAGCACGATAATCACAATGGTGTAATAGCCCATCAGCAGATACTATACCAACTAGAGTTACATTGTGAATATCTAAACCCTTGCTGAGCATCTGAGTTCCCACTAGAATATCAGCTTCACCCTGGGCAAATTGGGTTAACAGTTTTCGATGAGCATCCTTATTAGAGGTGGTATCACTGTCAAAACGAATCGTTTTGAGCCTTGGGAAGCGCTTAGAGAGCTCTTGTGTTACTTTTTGAGTACCACTGCCAAAATACTTCAGATAAGGAGAAGAGCACTCTGGACAATCCTGTGGCTGATATGTACTGTAATTACAATAGTGACAGCGCAGCAGTTTACTATTTTCAGCTAAGTGATAAGCCAATGAGACATCACAATTGGGACATTCTAAGACCTTACCGCAGGCGCGACAGCCAACAAAAGTGCTATGGCCTCGCCGGTTGATAAAGAGGATTGCCTGTTTTCCATTGAGATTTTCGAGCGCGTTGCTCAAGTGACGACTAAACATCGAACGATTTCCGCTCAAAAACTCCGCTGCTAGATCTACTATGGTCACTGAAGGTAAAGGTTTGGCTCCAATTCTTTGAGGTAAAGATAGATAGTCTGCCTGGCCAATTTGCGCGCAGTGCCATGTTTCCAGTGAAGGAGTAGCCGAAGCTAGTACCAAAGGACAATTGGCAGCTTGGGCGCGCAGTTGAGCAACCTTATGAGTATCGTAAGTTGGAGAAGATTGGCTCTGCTTAAAACTAGAATCGTGCTCCTCATCTAGGATGATGATGCCCAGTTTAGGTAGAGGAGCAAAGATTGCAGATCTTGTGCCAATTATAATCTGAGGGGTATTTTCAAGCATATGACGCCAAGTATCATAGCGCTCACCTTGGGATAGTCCACTATGGTAAATCCAGACCTTACCAGGAAAACGTGCCAAGAAACGATCTGTCAGTTGGGGAGTAAGACCAATTTCCGGAACCAGAACCAAGCACGAAAGCCCCCTATCTAACTTGCTGGCAATTGCCTGCAGATAAATCTCAGTCTTGCCTGAGCCTGTTACACCGTGGAGTAATACCTCACGGTAACCTTCAATCTTATTGATATGATCGAGCGCCTTTTGTTGAGCAAGATTGAGATTCTTGGTTTGTTCTATTTGGCTGCTACTTAAACCAGATTGCATCCTGAGTTTTTCTCTATTTTCAACCAGTAAATATCCAGACTTGACCAATTGTTTAATTTCTAAGGCATGATCTAATAATTCACTTAACCACATCTGGCCTGAATTAGAGAGTATAAGATCTATCGTTTTTTGCTGCTCGAGAGTGAGTGATTGTTTATTATTACAAGAGATTAAGATTACCGCTTTTTGTAATTTGGGTTTAGGGGCTTTGGGGAATTCTAGAAAACTTTCTACCATTGCCAACTTGCTCAATTGGACAATTGATTGCTCAGCTTCTTTGATCTGGCTTTTGAGATAACGCAAGCTATAGCTTTTACCCGTTTGTAGCATTTCTAGGATCTGTTTTGCCTCTGGGCTTAAATCCCTAATCTCAAAATTTTCATTTTCTTTTAAGCGCAGACGAAATTGAGATTTGGCCAAGATTGCTGGAGGCAGGGCGCAGCGAATTACCGCCAGAAGATCACAATGGTAATAGTCGGCGACTTTCTCTAAGATCTGCCAATACTCTCTAGTGAAAAAACCAGTAGCAACCAGATAGAGAACTGGTTTTACTTTTTCAAGGGGAATATGATCAGGCGCTGTATCTTGGCAGTTGAGAACGATACCACTAACATTTTGTCTACCAAAAGGCACAACGACAACATCACCAGCTTGAATATGCAGTTCTAGAGGCACACTATAGGTAAAAAGCCCATCAAGACCGGGACAATCTACAAGAACATCAACCCAACTACTCATTCATGTTTTTATAAGTTGCCACTGAAGAAGGAGATAGACCATTGAGATAACGGAAAATCCAATATTTAAAGACCGTATCGAGAATTACTGGAAAAGTGGCGATAAACAAGTCAGAAAAGTTTTCATTTTCTGGCAGACCAAAATGGCGGAAAAAACTACCTAATATAACTTTCCACCCATGCGGTGAATGGAAACCGACAAACATATCGGTAGAGAGAATTAAAATAAAAGCCTTGGCCGAATCGCTCAGATTATAGAAAATGCGATTGAGAAAATCTTTAACAATTGCTAATTCTCGGCGATTAAACACCAGCAGTAAGACAATAGAGAGCAAAGCTAAAGTATCAGCAAAGATATTGGCAATAGCTCCTAGACTCTTTTTTTGATAGTCCTTGGCGATTTCTTCAACCTTTTCTTTGAGTAGTTTTTCTTTTTCCTCGACTTTGATTGGTTCTTTCTTACCAAGCAAGGCCTTAAATTCCATCATCTCTTGGTATTCTTTGAGCTCCATCATTGCCTCGTTTTCTAGATCATCATTGAGGAAGACGACCTTCTCCCTGGCCTCAAAATAATGATTCAAAGCTGGCATCACAACATAAGCCTTACTTATCTGGTAGACAAAAAACGGAATAATAAACAGAATCAATATAAAACGAATCGATAGACTGGTTTGATAGCGTGATTCTCTAAACTGCTTGATGATCTCTTCTTCTGTTTTGGTAGATTCTGGATCGACTTCTTGTTTTAACCGATTCAGAGACGAGAAAAAACTACGCGGAACCACATTTTCTTTGCCTGGGTTGCTCCCTTCTAGTCGCTGATATTTGGAATCTTTCATTGTTTTGTCTATATTTCCTGCCGGAATACTCGTATTATAGTATGGTGATAGATCTTTTTTGCCTTGGGGACTCAAATATTTGCTGGTAACTGATTCTATAAATTCTAGTTTCTCAATAATCAAAGAAGATTGTGTATCGGAAAATACAACAATATCCCCACCACGGCGATATCTTCGGCGAGAGGGAGCGGCCAGATTGACAATGTTGCGACTGAAGTTAAATTCTATAACTCTGACTTTGATATTCTGTAGATAATTTTTAACTTCTGTTTGAAAATAACCAACTACTCTTGAACTATATTCAGCATTGTCAGGGGAAACACCTCTACCTTGGAAATACTTGTCTTCAATTTCTTTGATCTTCAATGCTGATCGGTAAGCTTGATCCAAGGCGCGTTCAGGGGTTTCAATTAACCATTGATTGGCTGAGGAAAAAACATTGGGTACTCTCATGGTTAAAGATTAAGCAGCTATATTCATAAAACCCTATTTTAAAGCTAAATTCTCAAGCTGATTGCCTAACATCATACCAAAAGGCAAATTAGTATATCAGTTTTAAATTTTTGATATAATAGAATAAAAATTTTTTAACAAGAGAGAGCAATGTCTGCAAAAATCAAGCAAACATCTATCGCACTATTATCTGTAGTAAGTTTACTAGGCATTTCTAACGCTACTGTTGCTGCTAGTTTTACTTTTCATCTTGATAATAGTTATTTTAATAAGGAAGATGGCACGTTAAAATTTACCATTTCTCCACTAACCGGTGCTGGAGCAGAGAGTATTGCGCTCAATCAACTTCCAGATGCTGTTTTTTCTTTCCATCCGGTTTACTCTCCTTATGGGTTCTCTTATAAGCAAACTGGTGAGCCTGTTTTTGATTTTCAAGATGGAAATTTGGTAGGAATACATAGCTCATATGCTGATCATTCATATTATCCTTCACCAGGTCGCTACCCAGCTTATGCAGATGCTTCCTTAAGCTTGAATGGAAATAGTTGGGCAGAAAATATTTGGATCTATAGTCAACCATATAATTCGCCTCCTATTACCGTGGATAATATTAAAGAATCTGGCTCAATATCTTTTCAGACTATTGATCCGGTTATTTATGATCCTGTGCCAGAAGCTTCAAACGCTTTGGGGGTATTTTTAGGGCTTGCTGGGATTCTGGGCTTTAGAACCAGATTTAGGAAGTAAAATTTGTTTGGGAGTTTCTAACGCTAGCCAAGGGACTAAGTTTAAGGTGAATTCGGATTGATGATAATAAGCTTTTTCTATGAAGATACTAGTAATTAATGCTGGCTCAAGTACTCTTAAAAGTTCACTCTACGATTTTCCTGATCAAAGACTTCTTTGGGAATCTACAGTAGACTGGATGAGAAGTCAAATAGTAGTCAAATCGTTTAATGGAGCAATCTCTAAAGAAATAGTGTCATCTAGTACTCAGTTGGAAACGCTCAGCCATCTTTTAAGTACAATATGGCAAGGAGATACTGCAGTTATAGAGGATATAAAGGAAATAGAAGCCATTGGACATAGAGTAGTTCATGGTGGCCAAAAATATTCCCAACCTACTAGAATTACCCAACAAGTTAAAGATGAAATTGCCAAACTTTCCTTCCTAGCTCCAATTCACAATCCGGCTAATCTCAATGGTATTGAAATAGCCCAGAAAATTTTTGGTGAAAAAGTACCTCAGTATGCCGTATTTGATACAGCCTTTCACAGTAGTTTGCCAGATGAGTCCTCGATATATCCTGGTCCTTATGCTTGGCAAGAAAGAGGAATAAGACGCTATGGTTTTCATGGTATCAGCCACCAATATTGCGCCCATCGTACAGCTCAAATATTAAACAAAAATCTAGATAGCCTGCGTTTGATTATTTGTCATCTTGGCAATGGCTGCTCACTTTCGGCTGTGCGCAATGCTCTTTCTATTGATACAACAATGGGATTTACTCCTCTAGATGGGCTGATGATGGGTACTCGTTGTGGTTCGGTTGATCCTGGTATATTACTTTACCTATTACAGCAAGAAAACTATACTTGCGAGCAATTAGATCAAGAACTTAATTATCAATCAGGTCTCAAGGGTATCTCAGGAATATCCTCAGATCTCAGAGAGATTTTAAGTGAAATTCAAAAAGGTAACTCTAGAGCCAAATTAGCTTTGGATATCTACATTCATCGATTGCGCTCCTCTATTGGAGCAATGTTAGCTAGTTTAGGCGGCTTAGATGCTTTGGTTTTTACTGCAGGAGTAGGGGAAAATTCACCTTTAGTGAGATCTTTGGCTTGTGATGGTTTTGAATTTTTAGGTTTAGAAATAGATCGTCAATTGAATGAAAATAAGCCATTTGATCAAGATATTTCAGATATTAATTCTAAAATTAGAGTCCTTGTTATTCACACCCAAGAAGATTTAGCCATTGCCAAATCTTGTTATGATTTACAAAGTGAGAATTTAACTTGAAAAATTTAAGTATTTTTATAATAAATCTAAAGATATTCTGAATAAAGAGCTAGTTCTAAACAGCCTTCTGATATGGTTGGAGTTGATTAGAGCCATCAAAATCAAAAGATATCCCAAGATACATATATGCTAGAAAGGTTTTTGCCTCCTCTCAATGACCATAATCTTCCATATCCTGATACAATTCACCCCATTGTAGTTCACTTTGTGATTGCCATGGTTCTATTTGCTGTTTTGTGTGATTTTATAGGTTACTTTAGTCATAATATTAAGCTATTTGAAGTTAGCTGGTGGAACCTTTTTTTTGCAACAATTTCTATTTTTATTGCCATAATCTTTGGTCAGATTGAAGCTGGATTGGCAGAGCCTTATGATGTTGTTGAGAATACTTTAAACCTCCATACAATTTTAGGCTGGTCTCTTTCTGGAATTATTTCTGCTATTACTGGTTGGCGCTACATAATTCGCTCTAAAAACCCCAAAGAATTACCAATAGCCTTTTTATTTGTCGGAATATTATTATCTGGATTAGTTTGCACGCAAGTATATTTAGGAGATCTTTTGGTTTGGATCTATGGATTGCACACTGTTCCAGTGATTGATGCTGTTAAAGAAGGAGTACTCTAATGAATCCAGAGCTGATCAAGCAGTTGGGAGATCAATTAGGCATTAATGGTCTTCCTTATGCTATACCCATTCATCCCAATTTAGTACATTTAACGCTAGGCCTTTTTATCGTAGCTATTGGCTTTGATATAGTAGGAGCTCTTTTTCCTCTAGAAAAGCCTTTGTTTAAGTTTCTGGCAATTCCTGCGACTCGTTCCAATTTTTTTGATGTCGGTTGGTACAATATGCTCGCAGCAGCAGTAATCACCTTTTTTACTGCCACATTCGGCTTTTATGAAATGCTTCTAGCTCAGCCGCCAACAAATACCAAGAGTGCTTGGGGTATAGAGGCAATGAATACAATGCTTTGGCATGGCCTAGGTGGGATGTTGATATTGTTTTTGATAGTTCTGATGACTCTCTGGAGAGGTTTTCAGCGCTTTTATTGGCGAAAAGATGCTAGTAGACAGGTTCAATGGCTCTATCTATTGGCAGGATTATTAATTTTTGCTCTGATGTTTGCCCAAGGTACATTGGGCGCTCAATTGGCAGCAGAATTTGGTGTACATATCAATGCTGATCGCCTTTTGCGTAGTGGTCAAAATCCCAATGTTTTCCTGAAGTGATTAAAAAAATCCATGAAAAACAGTACAATAGTCAAATTGTCAATTATAGCTCTAGTTCTTGCCGCTATTAGCTTCTGGAGCGGGCAGCAGTCTTACTCTTGGTTTCCTCCCCAAGCTTCGTTAGAAGCTAAGTTGATAGATGGTCTGTTTAGCTTTTTAGTATCATTAGGCACTTTTATCTTTTTAGGTGTGCTTGGTACATTGAGCTATTCGGTTCTCTTTCAAAGGGCGGCTAAATATGACTACAGCGATGGCCCGGCCATAGAAGGAAACAATACTCTAGAAATTATTTGGACTGTAATTCCTTTTATCTTGGTAGTTTGGATAGCTTTCTATAGCTATCAAGTTTATAGTCAGATGTCTATTCAAGGCTCAAAAGATCATTCCGATTCAGAGGCAATTGAAGTTTATTCGCGTCAATGGGCTTGGGAATTTCGCTATCCCAAGAATAACGTTGTCAGTAGCGAATTACATCTACCAGTTAATCAGAGAGCCTTTTTAAAGCTTCAATCTGAAGATGTAATTCATGGTTTTTATGTTCCAGCTTTTCGAGTTAAGCAGGATATTATTCCTGGTAAAACCATTGATTTTGAATTTACGCCAATACTAGAGGGAAAATATCGCCTGCGGGATTCCCAATATAGTGGGACATATTTTGCAGCGATGCAGAGCAATGTTATTGTCGAGTCACCAGAAGAATACCAAAGATGGTTAGCTAGCTCAGCCAAAGCAAAACGGACTCCATCTTATAACCAAGCTTACCAAGAATTTAACAACAAAAAATCCAAGCTCAGAGGCTGGCGCAGTATTAAACCAGCCGAGCCGCCATTAGTTAATAACCTATCTCCAGGAGAATAAAATCTATGACAAACATTACAAATGTCGCCATTGAACCGGCAAATTGGCGGCGTTATTTTAGCTTTAGTACAGATCACAAGGTTATTGGTATTCAGTATATAGTTACATCTTTCTTTTTCTTTTTGGTTGGTGGATTACTAGCAATGGTAGTTCGTGGTGAGTTAATCACTCCAGAATCCGATCTTGTAGATCGCACCGTCTATAACGCAATGTTTACTATGCATGGAACGATCATGCTTTTTTTATGGACATTTCCTGTTTTAGCCGGACTTGCTAACTATCTTGTGCCTTTGATGATTGGCGCTCGAGATATGGCCTTTCCGCGATTGAACGCTGTAGCTTTTTGGTTAGTGCCCCTGTTGGGTACTATCATGATGCTCAGTTTCTTGGTGCCAGGTGGTCCAGCTCAAGCAGGCTGGTGGTCTTATCCCCCTGTAAGCTTACAAAATCCAACAGGAAACTTGATTACAGGCCAGGTGCTTTGGGTATTAGCAGTTGCCATTTCCGGTGTTTCTTCAATTATGGGAGCGGTCAATTTTGTCACTACGATTTTTAGAATGCGCGCTCCCGGGATGACTTTTTTCCGAATGCCAGTATTTGTCTGGACAGTTTTAGCAGCTCAAATCATCCAATTATTTGGATTACCGGCTCTAACTGCAGGGGCGGTGATGCTACTTTTTGATTTAACTGTAGGTACCAGTTTTTTTGATTCAGCCAAAGGAGGAGATCCAGTATTATTCCAGCACTTCTTCTGGTTCTATTCACATCCAGCGGTTTATGTAATCATTCTGCCTGTATTTGGTGTCTTTTCTGAGATTTTCCCTGTCTATGCGCGCAAACCGCTATTTGGTTATAAGTTTGTTGCCGTATCCTCGATCATCATCACTATTTTAAGCGCTTTTGTTTGGGTACACCATATGTTTGCTAGCGGAACACCTCCTTGGATGAGGATGGTTTTTATGGCGTCTACTATGCTAATTTCGGTACCAACCGGGGTAAAGGTCTTTGCCTGGGTGGCCACTATCTGGGGAGGTAAATTGAGATTAAATACACCCATGCTTTTTGCTTTAGGGGCTCTAGTAATGTTTCTTTTTGCTGGAATTACGGGTATCATGCTGGCTGCCGTTCCATTTGATATCCATGTTAATAATACTTATTTTATAGTTGGTCATTTTCACTATGTGGTCTATGGAGCAGCTGTTTTGGGGATTTATGCCGCTCTTTATCATTGGTTTCCCAAAATAACCGGACATATGTACTATGAAGGGCTGGGTAAATTACATTTTATCTTGACCTTTATTGGCACTAACTTGACTTTTTTTCCTATGCATCCACTAGGGCTTGAGGGGATGCCGCGTAGAGTTGCCTCCTATGATCCTGAATTTACCTTTTGGAATGTATTGGCTAGTATTGGCGCTTTTTTGTTGGGGGTTTCTACTGTGCCTTTTATTTTAAATATGATTGGTTCTTGGAGCCAAGGAGAAAAAGCTCCTAAAAATCCTTGGCGGGCAATTGGCCTAGAGTGGTTAATATCTTCTCCGCCTATGATAGAAAACTTTGAAGAGCTGCCCATTGTAACCTCAGAGCCCTATGGTTATGGTGGAGATCATGCTTTAGTTGCTAACCTTGAACATTTGGAGATAGATCATGAGTAGTAATGTTTTACATGAGCAAGAAAACCCTGGCAATAGTAAATTTGGTTTTATCGTTTTTCTACTCTCTGAGAGTATTATTTTTCTGAGTTTTTTTGTAGGCTACATTGTCTATAAAACCAATAGCCAAGATTGGTTACCATTGGGCGTAACTGAGCTAGATACTAAAGGGCCTTTTATTAACACTTTAGTTTTAATTTCTAGTAGTTTTGTAATTTACATAGCCGAGCGCTATTTGCATGCCAAAAACCTTTGGGGTTTTCGTATCTTTTGGTTGTTGACTATGTTGATGGGAATATTTTTTCTCTATGGTCAAGCCGTTGAATGGCAAGGTCTGCCCTTTAGTTTTACTGATGGCGTATTTGGCGGGGCTTTTTACCTGTTGACAGGCTTTCATGGTCTCCATGTTTTAACTGGTGTCCTGCTGCAATCAATCATGTTGCAACGTTCTTTTGTTGCTGGTAATTACGACAAGGGTGAATATGGAGTTTGGGCAACTTCAATCTTTTGGCATTTTGTAGATGTTATTTGGGTGATTTTATACCTGCTAATTTACATGTGGAAATAAGGAGATAAATCAATGATTATAGATGATCAAATTTATGATGTGATCATAGTAGGTACAGGCGCAGGAGGTGGCACTCTAGCTTATAAACTAGCCCATAGCGGTAAAAGAATTTTGATTCTAGAAAGGGGAGAATCTATGTCCCTAGAAGAACAAAATAGAAGCAATGTTGATCTTTTCAGAAAAGATCGCTATCGCAGTTTGGAGCAATGGTACGACAAACAAGGTGAGCCATTTTATCCTCAAATTAATTATGCCGTTGGTGGGAATACTAAAATCTATGGAGCAGCTCTTTTGCGCTTTAGAGAAAAAGATTTTGAATCTCTTGAGCATCAAAATGGCATCTCACCGGAATGGCCTTTGAAATACAAGGACTTTGAACCCTACTACAGCCAAGCTGAAGAACTTTATCAAGTTCATGGACAAATTGGCCAAGATCCCAGTGAGCCAGAACATAGCCAAGGATATCCTTTTGGACCAGTTGAGCATCACCCCCAAGTAGCCTCAATATTGCCTGCTTTAGAAAAACAGGGTCTCCACCCAGCTTCTATTCCCTTGGGATTAACAGATTCTCTTGAGGATCCTACGAGTGACTCGCAGGTCAACGCGCTCAATCCAGCCCTCAAATATGAAAATGTTACTTTGAAAACTGGCGCTAGGGTAGTAGCACTGCATACCAATTCTTCAGGGACCATAATTAAAGCAATCCAAGCTCAAATCAACGGACAAAGCTATCTTTTTTTAGCAGAAATTTTTGTACTTTCTTGCGGCGCTATTGAGTCGGCAGCTTTGTTATTAAATTCCGCCAATGAGATCTATCCAAAGGGAATTGCCAATAGTTCAGGTCTAGTTGGACGGAATCTGATGAAAAGCTTGATGAGCTCAGTAGTACAAATAGCTAGTGATAGTAATTCTGGAGATTATGCCAGATCAGTTTATATCAATGATTTTTATTGGGGTGAACCTGATTTTCCTTATCCCATGGGGCATATTTACAATACCGGAGGTCTTTTAAAAGATATTATTTTTGCAGAAGCCCCGCCAATGCTCTCAGTTGTGGCTAAATTGATGCCAAACTTTGGGCTTAAACAGCTTGCAACTCGCTCTATTGGTTGGTGGGTTCAATCAGAAGATTTACCTGATTCTGGCAATCGTGTAAAGGTTGGAAATAATAAAATTTATCTTGAATATACTCCCAATAATCTGCAAGCACATGATCGATTGGTCTATCGTTGGATGGATATTTTAAAGACAGTTGAAAAAAATATAAAAGGCTTTCAACCTGGAGGAATTCACCCTCATGGTGGGGTTCCTTTGGAAATTGTGGCCAATCAATGCGGGACTTGTCGATTTGGAAGCGATCCCAAGCTCTCGGTTTTAGATTTAAATTGTCGAACCCATGATTTAGATAATCTCTATGTGGTTGATGGCAGCTTTTTTCCTTCGAGTTCGGCTATTAGTCCAGCTCTGACGATTATGGCCAATGCTCTAAGAGTAGGTGAGCATATTAACAAGAGATTGACCTAAAGAGTTAAAATATAGCAATAGAGAATTTTCTACAGTTCAAAAAAATATGCTCAATCCTGATTTAGATTCTATCCAACTTGACAAGGATGAATATCAGAGATATTCCCGACACATCATCTTGCCAGAAGTTGGCCTAGAAGGACAAAAACGACTCAAAGCGGCTTCAGTACTATGTATTGGCACTGGTGGCTTGGGTTCTCCTCTTCTGCTTTATTTAGCTGCAGCAGGTATTGGGCGAATTGGCATAGTAGATTTTGATGTAGTTGATTCTTCTAATCTTCAGAGGCAGATCATTCATGGCACATCCTGGATAGGTAAACCCAAAATTGAATCAGCCAGAAACCGCATCTTGGAAATCAACCCAGCCTGCCAAGTTGATCTTTACAATACGATTCTTACTTCTGCCAATGCTTTAGAGATTATGGCTCCCTACGATGTGATCATCGATGGTACTGATAATTTCCAGACTCGTTATTTAACCAATGATGCTTGCGTTTTATTGAATAAGCCCAATGTCTACGGTTCTATCTTCCGCTTTGAAGGACAAGCTAGTGTCTTTAACTATCAAAATGGGCCTAACTACCGTGATCTTTTTCCTGAACCGCCTCCTCCTGGCATGGTTCCTTCTTGCGCAGAAGGAGGGGTATTGGGGGTCTTGCCCGGTATTATAGGCATTATTCAAGCGACCGAAGCAATCAAGATCATTCTTGGCAAAGGCACTACGCTTAGCGGCAGGCTTTTGGTCTACGACGCTCTTAATATGAAATTTAGAGAGCTAAAGATAGGTCTTCTACCAGAGCGGCCAGTAATTGACAAGCTAATCGACTATGATCAATTCTGTGGAATAAAGCAAGAGCCACAAGAAACTATGGAAATCAAAGAAATCACCGTAAGAGAGTTAAAAGAAATAATAGATAGTCCAGAATTTGCAAACTATTTGCTCATTGATGTGCGCAACCCCAATGAGTACGATATAGCCAAGATTCCAGGTGCGATCTTAATTCCTCTGCCAGATATTGAAAGTGGTCAAGGGGTGGAGAAAGTTAAGCAATTGCTCAATGGACATCAGTTAATTGCCCATTGCAAAATGGGCGGACGTTCTGCCAAGGCTTTAGCTATCCTGGCTCAAAATGGCGTAGATGGACTCAATGTCAAAGGTGGAATCAACGCCTGGAGTCAAGAAATAGACCAGAGTATTCCTCAGTATTAAATTGCAAGCTGGTAGCCTAGAGCTGAAATTTGCCAATTTACAAGGCAGCAGCAAGATGGTTCACCGTTTTGCCCAAGCTCCCTACAAGGTGCAAAAACCCTTTTATCCCGAAGGAGAAGGGGTTGTGCACGTAGTAGTGCTGCATACAGCAGGTGGAATCGTAGGTGGTGATTTGCTCAAGGCCAATATTGAGCTCAAGCAAGATTCTAAGGTTTTATTGACTACGGCTACTGCTGGTAAGGTCTATCGTAGTTTGGCAGAGGTTTCTCAGCAAAAAATTATCTGTAATCTAGCCAGTGGTTCTTGTTTGGAATGGCTCCCCCAAGAAATGATTTTATTTAATGGCGCTATTTACCATCAACAGATGCAAATTGAGCTAAGCGATGGAGCCATTTTTCTGGGTTGGGATATCAATCGCTATGGTCGTACAGCAGCAGGTCAGCGCTATATATCAGGCAATTACCTTTCCAATATAGAAATAACTCAAGCCGGCAACCCTTTGTGGATAGATCGTCAAAATATCATAGGCGATATTGAGTTTATAGATAGTCCCAACACTCTCGATGGCCATCCAGTTACAGGAACTTTAGTTTTGTTGGGGATCAAGCTTGAAGGTAAAATCTGGGAGCAACTCAAAGAGATCAAACAAATAGATCAAAATTGGGGTTTTACTGCTCTACCTAAAGGACTACTATGCCGCTATAGAGGAGATTCAACCCAACAAGCCCAGCACCTTTTTCGACAAATTTGGGCGATCTTGCGTCCTTACTATCTAGGGGTCAATATCCCGGCAGTGAGGGTATGGCAGAATTTGCTATTCTAGAAATTAGCCACAGATAATCTAGAGAATGAACAGTTATATAATAGCTACACTACCTGATCGCATTAAAGCCGAAGAAGCCTATACCGCTTTAGAAAAAGCAGGTATACCACTAGATCGTCTAGCTATTTTAGGTAAAGGTTATAAAACCGCTGATGAATTTGGTTTTCTTGATCCTGACCGTCAAGCCAGAAAGGGTTTTTTGCGCATGGCGATTTGGCTGATTCCTTTTGGTTTTATAGCTGGCTATACTTTTGATTTGATTACTGGGCTAGATACTTTTAGCTGGGCTGGCGAGCCTGGTAATCATATTGTTGGTGGATTTTTAGGCGCTATCGGTGGTGCTATGGGGAGCTTTTTTGTAGGAGGCAGTTCAGGGTTGTTATTTGGCGGCAATGATGATCTTCCCTATCGCAATCGCCTCAACTCTGGTAAATATCTGGTAGTAGTTGAATCTATAGAGCAATTCAAGTCAGAGGCTATCAAGATTCTGGAATCTTTTAATCCTGAAAATCTCCAAAATTATAGTTTGGGTCAATGAGTATATTACCAAAGGATGAACTGCTTAAGGGACTTAGCGAGAGAGAAGCCCTATCTCGCATTTTAGATCTTTCTCAACAGGCAATCAGAAACTGGGAAACCATTTTGAGTGATTTTCTCTCACCAAGAGTTTTACATGAAGCCCAGTTGGTGCTCAATAAACTCACAGAGATTCATTATCTCAGTTGGGGCGGCTATCTGCAGGCAGAGCGCACTCGTTTGGCTATATCTAGAGCTGACTTGCCCCTAGAGCAAGAGCAAGTCGCCCTATCTGTTTTAGAAATAGCTGGTAATTTTCTTTTTGATCCAGTCACCCACCGTGATTTTTTAGGAGCAATTCTCTCTACAGGAATAGTCAGAGACAAGGTAGGAGATATTATAGTATTAGGAGAACGAGGAGCTCAGGTGATAGTAATGCCGGAGATTGCAGATTTTTTGAGCATGAGCTTAACTCAAGTTAGAACAGTTCCGGTCAAAACCAGATTGATCGATTTGAGCGAACTGAAAATAAGACCTCCTCAGACTAAACAAATTAATACAGTAGAAGCATCTTTAAGATTAGATGCTATAGCTTCAGCAGGCTTTGCCCTCTCTCGTAGTAAAATGTCAGATGCCATCTCCGCCGGCGATGTGCGTGTTAACTGGAAAGAAATCACCCAACCTAGTTATAATTTGTCATCTGGAGATTTAATCTCCATGCGAGGAAAAGGAAGGTTAGAAATTGGCGAAGTTGAGATAACTAAAAAACAGCGCTACCGCGTACAATTGACCCGCTATACTTAGGAGTAAAAGAAGGCTCAGCAATGGTGACAATTCGTTTGATGCATGCAAAACTTCATCGGGTTAGGGTGACTGATGCTAACGTTGACTATATTGGCAGCATCACCATTGACGAGGATTTGCTTTCTCAAGTTGGCATACTCCCTTTAGAAGAGGTGGATATTGTCAATCTCAATAATGGCAAGCGCTGGTCAACTTATGCCCTGCCTGGAACCAAAGGAAGTAGAGAAATCTGTCCTAATGGCGGGGCAGCTCTGCTTGCTCAAAAAGGCGATATTTTGATTATCTATGCCTTTGAACAACACCAAAGAGAACAGATCCTCACTAAAGGTCATACAGCAAGAGTTTTAGTAGCTGATGAGAACAATAATATTCAAGAATTGATAGTGCAAAATTTAACTCCATCAGAAAAGGGATTAGAATTGCAGAGTTATTCGGATAAAATTACTTAGTTTGAGACTTTAGCATTTTTTTTAGGAGAAAGACAAGTTGACTACCAAAGTGATCATTGTTCGTCATGGACAGAGCAGTTTTAATGCAGCACAAAAAATACAAGGACGCTCCGATATATCAGTTTTGACAGAAAAAGGCCAACGGGACGCTCTTAAAGTTGGTCAATCTCTAGCTGGTATTAATATAGACGTATTTTATTGCAGTCCTCTTCAAAGAGCCAAAAATACAGCCCAAATCATCCAGAGCCAACTGAAAAATCGACCAGAGCTACAGACAAACGAACTACTTCTGGAGATTAATCTGCCGATCTGGGAAAACCTGGTTAAAGAAGATGTTCAAAGAGACTTTCCCGATGAATATAAACTTTGGAAAGAAGAACCACACCTACTGAAAATGCCAGTAGATGGTCAGGATTATTATCCCATTGTTGAGCTCTACAAACAGGCGCAACAGTTCTGGTCAGAGCTTTTGCAGCAACACCGAGGCAAGACTATTTTGGTTGTTGGTCACAATGGGATCAATCGCTGTTTACTCATGGCCGCTTCTGGTATACCAATAGCCAATTATCATCGTATTCAGCAGTCCAATTGCTGCATTAATATACTGAATTTTGATGCTGCCAATAACGTTCAACTTGAGTCAATCAACCAGACTGCGCATCTAGATATGCCCTTGCCCAAGCCGCGCTCTAATCAAGGGGGAGTCAGATTACTTTTAGTCAGACATGGTGAAACGCAATGGAATAGAGAATCCAGGTTTCAAGGAATCAAAGATATCCCGCTCAATGACAATGGAAGATTGCAAGCGGCCAAAGCGGCTGAATTTCTCAAACATATACAGCTAGATTTTGCCATTAGCAGCTGTCTTTCTCGCCCTAAAGAAACGGCAGAAATTATACTGCAGCATCATAATCATATTGATTTGGAGCTCAGTGATCAGCTCATTGAAATTTGCCATGGACTCTGGGAAGGAAAGCTAGAAAAAGAAATTGAACAAGAATGGACTCAATTGCTCCAAAGCTGGAAAATAGCACCAGAAACTGTGCAGATGCCCGAAGGAGAGAATCTCGATGATGTCTGGCTCAGAGCAGTCAAATGCTGGGAAGATTTAGTTGCTCAATATAAAGATTCAGACAGTTTAGTAACTGGATTAGTAGTTGCACATGATGCCATCAACAAGGTGATTGTTTGTCATATTTTAGGGCTCACTCCAGCTGATATTTGGCAAATTAAACAGGGCAATGGAGCAGTTACAGTCATTGACTATCAAGCGAGTGAACATGGCATACCAGTTTTGCAAGCTTTGAACATTACTAGTCACTTTGGCATTGGTATACTAGATCAAACTGCAACCGGTGCGCTATAAATCCTCATAAATTTTATGAATATCTTCCATATAGATCTAGAAAAAACAGAAGATCTACTCACTTACCATTGTTTTTGGAATAGTCCTGAAAACCTAAAAACCCACCAAATATCTCTCCAAAAGCCAGCAATAGATTTAGCTAATCCCAAAGCTACAGGCAAATCACTGTATCAATGGTTAAATGGACCAGATGGCATTCTAGATCAACAGATTAAATCTTTCAAAAAAGAAGGCAACTGTATGATTGCCATTTATGGTGCTAAAGAACTACCTTGGGAACTACTACACGATGAGGTTGATTTTTTGGCTAATCATAAGCCAGCCTTACTTCCGGTGCGCTGTTACAAGAGCAGCAATCCCAGAGATGAATTTGCAGCTTTACCTATAGCAAGGCTCAATGTCTTTTTACTCTCATCTGAGCAATGGCTACCCCTTTTGGAAAAATCTCAGCTAGAGCTAACTAGGAGTGATTTAATCAGTCAGTTGTGGCAATCTGCTCAAACCAGTGAGAAAAATTACTACGATATGATTCACTTAAGTGGTGAACTTTCCCAACAAAATGAGCAGATCTATTTTAGGGAATTTTTCAATGCAGCTAAAATTGGCGAGCATCTAAAAGACAATTTCCCTAAATTAATACTTTTTTCAGGAGACTGGCCTAATAATTCTCTGGCAACTCAAATAGCCCAGGATTTGCTCGAGCTTGGCGCTCAATGTATCCTCACCATCAGTGATAGTCAAAGCTCTATTGATACTTTCTATCTAGAATTATCCAAGGGAAATAGTTTACTTGATTCTCTTGTGGCTGCTCATGGAAAAGGCAATTTCTGTGATTTAAGACTTCATGTCATGGGGAATTTGCCAGGATCTTTAGTAGATCGATCTTTAATCAATAATAAGTATATATTAGATCGCCAAATTTTGTTAGATTGCCGGCAGTCCCTGACAATATCTTCAAAAGCTCAGCGTGGATTGATTATTGGAGAGCCTAATAGTCGAGCAATTACAACTTATCTATCTAAACTGTTACCTGGTCACCAAAATATCACCTGTAGCCGCCGACTGAGCGCTTCTGATATAGTTGCAAAGTTAACCCAATTTCAACAAATTGAGTATGATAAGTCTGTTGAATTTAAATATCAATTGAGAGATATATTCAGACAGTCAACTGAGAATAATTATTTATTTATTTTTGATGAATTTGAGTGGAATCTCAATTTTAAAAATGATAAATATTCTCTCAAAATAGAAACTGAAGATCTTTTAAAATCGATGCTATGGGCTATCAGAGAAGGTAGCTTTGCTCATCGAATTATTCTAGCTTCAGATTATGAATTTACAACTAATATAGCTCACTCTTTTTACCTATTACCAAAACTAAGCCAGAAGCAATCATCAGATCATACTGAAACTGTAATCGACTCAAATGTACTCAATGTCCTCAAACACTGTGCAGTTTATGAAATTCCAGTGCCAATATCGGCTCTAGAATATATCTGTAGTGATTTACCCAATCACCAAAACAACATTAAACAAGCAATCGAACAAGGCTTAATTGAAGAAATTACCGAATTAGAGAAGCTCTATAATGTCCCCACTATTCTACCTCAATTAGTTCCAGCTTTACAATTAGATAAAGAGAGCCTTTTTTATTATGATTTATCAAATAAGGCGGCTAAATTTTTAACTGGAATCTGGTTAAAAAAAGAAAATGAAGATCCGCAAAAGTGGCACGAGTTATTCAGATTAATGTTGGCCAATAAAAATAATACCGATAGGTTTAAAGAAGCTTTTTTGGCAATGCTCTCTATTCAGTACAACGCTCAAGCCGATATAGCCTATGAACAGCAATTGAGGGTTGTGCGTGAGCAATTGCCTAAAGCAGGTATGCTGGTTCAACTTGAGGCTTTTTTAAACCAAGGCAACTACCGTCAAGCTGATATAGAAACCGCTTGGATTTTCTATCAAATCATGATCTTTACAAGATCTAGGGGCTTTAAAGAACTGCATGAGCAGCTCTCTTGTGAACTTTTGCTTGAATTAGATCGCCTATGGCTCAAATATAGCAAAGGTCTTTTTGGCTTTTCCAAACAAAATGAAATATTCAAATCTCTAGAAAAAAGTGAAGATCAATGGGAGAATTTTGGACAAGAAGTTGGCTGGAAAGTAGCAGATCAATGGCTAGACTATGACTCTTTAGCTTTTAACCTAAATGCAAAACCTGCTAATTTGCCGGCACTTTATACCACAGGAGCCTATACTGGGGGCTGGGGTACTGTAGGCTTTGGTTTAGGTTGGAGTCAGCCATGGGTTCTTGCCCGTAGGCTCTCATCAATATTTGCTAAATTAGACAGGTGCAGATTGTGACGAGATGCTTTTACAGTGATATTTTGCAAATTGATAGCCATTGACTGAAGGGTATTTGTTTCCATCATTTATACAGTTGGGCAAATTAGTAGGAATATCCTTAAAGTTCATCAGCCATAAATCATAATCAGTACCAATTGAGTTTAGATTTACTGTTAATGCGGGATCTTGAACTAGAAAAAATTTGCTATCTAAAAGAATATTTTCTTTTTTGAGAACCCAGGCTATACTCATCATTTCCCCAATTTCTACAAGGCTTTTGTATGGTGAAGCGATTACTCTAGTTATTTTGGGATCTGAATTTTGTTGCAAAATAGGTACCAGTAAATCAGGGCGATAGTACTTTTGATAACCTAGATTACAAGTAACCGTAAGTGCGCTCAAAAACCCAACCGAGAAAATCAAAGCTAAATCTTTACCTTTGAACTTTATCAAGCCCACACCTATAAGGATAATTACTGCCGGAAAATAGACAAAACTATAGCGCGCTCCTCTGGTGATATCTATAGCTGCAACGTAGGTCAAAAAGAAGAAAATAGCTATAGAAGAGAGAATAAAGATCAAAACAAATTCTACTAACGAAGAAGAAGATTTGGCTTTTTGGATATTTTTATAAATAGGAGGAATTGACCATAGTAGAAACCAGCCCATTAGCAAACCACTAACTATTACAATCAGTAAATTGGGTGATTCTACAGGAAGAAGGTAGAGCATAGTGATCCAAGTAGCCAGGATCTGAAAAAAAGGCTTAAATAGTGAGAAAAAATCTGAATTATCACGGTGAATCCAACTGGTCATACTTTGACCATAGCTATGCGGGATTACTAGATAGAGCCAAGATAATCCGGCTGCTGAGGTAGCTAAGATCACTATGCTCAATTTTTGGATTGCCTGAAGAGATAGACCATATCTCCAGTAAAAAACTACTAAAGTTAAAAGTTCGGCAATGAGAGTCAAAATGAAAAAATAATGTACTAGCAATCCTAGGATATTAACTAATGTCCAGAGCCCAACCAACCACCAAGGAAAAGTCCCTCTTTTTATGGTTTCTTTGATAGCTTTCAGCAAACAGCCCAATGATAAAAGAACTAAAAGAATTGCCATACTATATTGGCGAGCTTCTTGCGCCAAGAAAATAGCATAGGGAGAAAAAGCCATCAATATAGCGCTCAACTGAGCCAGCAGTAAACCTGGCCAAAGTGCTCGCACAATAAGATAAATAGCCGGTACGCTCAATAAACCAAAAAAAGCAGCAAGCGCCCTTGAATACCAAAGTAGACCATCAAGTCCATGATGGGGTAATATTTTTAGCCAGAGATGCGACAGGACGAAATAAAGTGGAGGATGATTGTCTTGATGGATCACCAATGAGATAATGTTGGATACTTTAGCAGATGCATTAGGAATCAAAGGCTGCAAAAGTGCATCTAGAGAAATTACTTGATTTAAGGCTACAGATGAATAGTCATTACCCAAACTAAAGATCAAGGTAGCAAACTCGTCAGTCCAAGGTGGTTTAGCACTTAAATTTATTAGGCGCACAATTGCAGCAACAACAGTTGCCAAAATTAAAAATCTCACTTGAGAAGGTTTGAAGTTCTGAAAAATTTTTTTATCCCCCAAACAAGAGTTTAAGCGTGCTGCAATCCCTCTGGCAAGTATTTCAAAATCGTAAAATGAGCGCCCTATTGTTTTTGGGTTTTTCATCAGGCTTACCGTTGTTTCTTACCAGCAAGACTCTCCAAGCCTGGATGACCTTGGAAAAGGTTGATCTGAGCACTATTGGCTGGTTTAGTCTAGTCACAATCCCCTATTCTGCCAAGTTTATCTGGTCGCCCTTACTTGATAGTTTTATACCACCTTTTTTGGGAAGAAGAAGAGGATGGCTTTTAATTACTCAAATAGGCTTGGTTTTGGCTATAGGTGCCATGTCACTACAAAATCCGAGCAAGGCACTGTTAATGTTGGCAATCAACGCTTTTATGCTTGCTTTTTTTAGTGCTACCCAGGATATTGCTGCTGATGCCTATCGTACGGATATTTTGTTACCAGCAGAAAGAGGAACTGGCGTTGCTAATTTTGTTCTAGGTTATCGTTTAGCTTTGATCATAACTGGCTCTTTAACTTTTATCTTGGCAGATCATCTGAGATGGCCCCAAATATACCTGTTGCTAATGGTACTAATGATGTTGATTTCAATGATCTCATTTTGGGCGCCAGAGCCTCAATTTCACTCCCCACCACCAACAAACTTGCACCAGGCAATCATTTTGCCTTTTCTGGATTTTTTTCAGCGTCAAGGCCAGCTTAAGGGTTTTTGGATTCTTTTATTTATTGTCCTTTACAAATTAGGTGATGCCTTAGTAAACAATATGTCCACTCCTTTTTTGTTGATTTCGGGCTTTTCTCAGACTGATATTGGTGCTATCAATGGAGGAGTAGGGCTTATAGCCACTATCATTGGCATAATCCTAGGAGGAGTACTAATTAATAGACTGGGCAGTAATCGTTCACTATGGATCTTTGGCGCTCTTCAATCTTTAAGTGTATTGACTTACTTTGTTCTTTCTTTGATGGGCAAGAATTATCTTTGGATGATTTTGGCTGTCAATATAGAGCATTTTTGTGCTGGATTAGGAACGGCAGCTTTTTTGAGCTTCCTGATGGGGCTTTGCAATCCTCGCTTTTCTGCTACTCAATATGCTCTGCTTTCAAGTTTTATGGCCTTTAGTCGTGACATTCTAGTCGGTCCTTCTGGAATGATAGTCGAGCATGTGGGTTGGCCTTGGTTTTTTATTTTAAGCTTTCTAGTGGCTATACCTGGATTGCTCCTTTTGCCTATTTTTGCGCCTTGGGGTAAAGATTCAAACTAGAAACTGGGATTGGGGATCTAGAACTATCAAGTTGTCTCTATGTACAACCGTTTCATTGGCAAAATAACCCAAAATATTTTCAATCTGCTCTGAACGTTGTCCTTTAATTTGTTCTATCTCTAGTTGATTATAGTTGGCTAATCCTCTCGCTATCTCCTTGCCATCTTCATCACAAAGTGAAACAGCATCAGAGGCTGCAAATCCTCCTTCTACTTTAATAATTCCAGCAGGCAGAAGAGATTTACCCAACTGAGTTATGGCCTTGATGGCTCCTCGATCCAGATATAGTTTACCTAGAGGGACCAAGCCATAGGCGATCCATCTTTTGCGAGCATTATCAGTTTTTAGTTGCGGTTCAAATTGGGTTCCAATTGACTCTCCAGAGAGGATAGAGAGAATATTTTGGGGTTTTTGTCCATGTGTGATGACTGTCTTGATCCCTGCAGCAGTGGCAATTCGAGCAGCCGCAAGCTTGGTAGACATACCGCCTGTTCCCCATTGCGAACCTGTAGTTTTATCTTCTATTTTCAATTGAGCTAACTCTTCGACAGTGACAAAAGAAATAGGTTGAGCATCAGGACAAAGCCTGGGATCTGCTGAATACAGTCTATCTATATCAGTTAAAATAAAGAGCCAGTCAGCCTCAATTAAATTGGCAACCAGGGCTGAGAGAGTATCGTTATCGCCAAATTTTAATTCATCGACTGCTACTGTATCATTCTCATTGACTATGGGGATCACCCCAAGCTCTAGTAAAGAAGAGAAAGTATTATAGGCATTGAGATAGGAACTGCGATCCATTAGATCTCTTCTGGTTACCAATACCTGGGCAATTGGCTGGCTGAAAATATCAAAAAGATCATCATAAATTCTCATCAGACGGCCTTGACCTACTGCTGCCACGGCTTGCTTAAGTGAGACTTTTTTGGGCCTTTCGGTGAGATTGAGACGCATGCAACCTACACCAACAGCCCCAGAGGAAACCAAGACTACTTGATAGCCAAGGCTACGTAGTTGAGTCAAACTCTCTACCAAAGAGGCAATGGTTGAAAGAGCCAACTGTCCGTTATCCGGCTTTGTCAAACTAGATGTGCCAACTTTAATGACAATGGTCTCTTTAGCCATGGCAAGCAATTACTATACCTAAAATTGAGGAGATATTTTCAGGAAACTTTAGGAATAAATATTTTGGCATCTGGCACATAGACCCAAGCAATTCCATCGGGATCTTTACTTTGACTCCACTCGGTAAAATCAGGCTCTAATCTGCGCTTAGTGATAGTAGCAGAGTTGATATCCAGACGTTTAGCTAGTTCAGATTGAATTAGCTGCAAGGGTTCTTCTGTAACTTCAACGCTCTGATCAATATTCTCAGGCAAAGAAACTTCTGAAATTTCAACAGGAACCAACTGATGCTCATCTTGGCTTATTTGAGGTTCTGATTTTTTGAGCTGAGCTAATTCAGCCAAAACATTAGAAGAAGGAGCAGGTAGGGGTTGTTCTTCTTGTTCACTTTCATCAAATATACTGCCTAGAGCACTAGCAGTGATGAAGTAGTAGAGAGTTCCTTGTGTGCCAATATTTTTTTTGACTGCGCCATATTCTTCGGCTTTTCTTTCTAGAAACTTTTTGGCCGGGCCTTCACGCAGACTGGTTTTATTAGAAAAATCGAGAGCTGTCAAACAACCTTGATTTTCCTTGATTAACTGATTAAAAGCAGGGTTGTAACGGTCACATTGACGCATCCACTGAATTTTATCGTAGACCTTCCACGCCACTAGTGTGGATATCGTCAAAACAAGCAAAGGCCAAGCTCTGGCAATCAAAACAATTGCTGCAGCGACGGGAATTATAAGAACAGAAAGCTTTGGTCCATCATCTGAATAGACTTTTTCGGTCATGGTTTTGCTAATTCACAAATATTAAAGGATAACTAAGATCGCATATAGACTTATAAGAATTCTAAGATATTATCAGCCCGTTTGAATCTTTCCTAAAATTACCCAGTTCTCGTAAATGATGATGCGACCCTAACTTTCTCATGGCACAATAGTTAGAGCGCCAAAACAATAATAGAGCTCAACAATTTAAAATGACAGCAACCTTTAAAAATCCTACCAAAACTCATCGTTTAGTATTTCCCTTTACTGCAATTGTTGGCCAGGAAGAGATGAAATTGGCCCTGTTGCTCAATGTGATCGATCCCAAAATTGGGGGAGTGATGATTATGGGAGATCGTGGTACAGGAAAATCTACCACGATCCGCGCTTTAGCAGACCTACTACCAGAAATTGAAGTAGTTGCCGATGATCCATTTAATTCCCATCCTAGCGATCCCGAATTGATGAGCGATCTGACCAAAGAGCGTTTTGAGCAACAGTCAGAACTCCCTGTAACTCACAAGAAAGTAGCGATGATTGATCTGCCTCTTGGGGCAACAGAAGATAGAGTCTGTGGCACTATTGATATTGAAAAGGCACTCTCAGAAGGCGTTAAAGCTTTTGAGCCAGGGCTACTTGCTAAAGCCAATAGAGGAATACTTTATGTAGATGAGGTAAATCTTCTTGATGATCACCTTGTAGATGTTCTTTTGGATTCTGCTGCCAGTGGTTGGAATACAGTAGAAAGAGAAGGTATCTCCATCCGCCATCCAGCCCGCTTTGTTTTGGTGGGTTCAGGTAACCCAGAAGAAGGGGAGCTGAGACCTCAACTGCTAGATCGTTTTGGTATGCATGCAGAAATCCATACCGTTAAAGAACCCGCACTACGTGTACAGATAGTAGAGCAGAGATCTTCTTTTGATCAAAATCCACAGGAATTTTCTCAACAGCAGAATCAAGAACAAGAGGATCTCAAGCTCAAGATAGTACAAGCGCAAGAGCTTTTACCTCAAGTTAAGATTGACTATGATCTAAAAGTAAAAATTTCAGAAGTTTGCTCTCAGCTTGATGTAGATGGTCTCAGGGGTGATATCGTAACCAACAGGGCGGCTAAGGCCATAACGGCATTAGAGGGAAGAACAGAGGTCACTGTAGATGATATCCGTCGGGTAATTGTACTTTGCTTGAGGCATAGATTGCGCAAAGATCCACTAGAGTCAATTGATTCAGGCTACAAAGTCACCAAAACATTTAATAGTGTTTTTGGTCTAGAGCAATAGTAAATTGCTTTGAACAAAACCCATAATAGAATTAATTATTCATTGTCACTTGGAAGAGAGATGTAATGACCAAAAAAACTTTGACTGCTCTATTGATTGCTCTATCTTTGGGGATCGTTATTTGCAAGGATCAATCTCAAGTCTTAGCTAACCCAGAGCAAAGCGCTCAGTACGATTTTTCTGCAAATCAAGATCGATTGGATCAACATTTTATCCAGATGATGATACCTCACCATCAAGGCGCAGTGGATATGGTTCGTCTTGCCTTAAATCGAGCAAAACATCCTGAGTTAAAAAAACTAGCCCAATCCATTGAAAAGAGTCAAAGCCAAGAGATCCGAGACATGAGAGCCTGGTATGCCAAATGGTATGGAAAAAATATTCCCGATGGTAAACACTATTCAGGGATGATGCATGGTGGAGAGATGGGCATGATGGGGAATGGTGGTTGTGGGATGGGCATGATGGGTAATGTAGATCTCGAGAGTCTGAAAAATTCTGCAAACTTTGATCGAGCCTTTATTAATGATATGATTCCGCATCATAAGATGGGGGTGATGATGGCTTCTTGGGTTCTAAATAGTAAACATCCCGAATTGCGTAAATTGGCAATGTCTATTATCCAGAGCCAAAGTGCAGAAATCGAGCAGATGTATAACTATAGCCAAAGCTGGTGAAATTATTATTCTAGAATGGAAACTTGTTTAGCTAAGCGTTTTTTTAATACCATGAGTGTTTCTCAAGATTCAACAACAAACAAAATCCAGAAAAAAAGAGCATATCAGACCAGAACAAGAGAGCTATGGCTCAAAATATCCGTCAATAGTACTATCTCGATTCTGGCTACTGTTGCTTTGTTTAAATTGATTCCCTATCAATTGAAGCAGCAAGAGGGGCTTGCAGATCTCAATCGCAAAACTCAGGCTCAAGAAACCAGAGTCAGCCAATTGAGGAAAAATTTTAGCCGTAATTTTGATCCAGTCCAATCACGTAAGATCATGCAAGAACTCACACCCGAAGTCGATCCCAATCAAAGACAGATATTTTTCCTCAAAGACAAAAAGTGACCCTTACAAAGTAGCAATTCCCTCTTGGCGGGCCGCTTTAATGACTGCTGCAGAAACTGCCTTAGCTACAAGAGGATCAAAAACTGAAGGAACAATGTTTTCCTTATCTACCGACTCAACTAATTTGGCAATTGCCGCTGAGGCAGCTAGGCACATGCCCGTTGTGATAGTTTTCGCGCGGCAATCGAGCGCGCCGCGAAACACACCAGGAAAGGCTAGGACATTGTTGATCTGATTGGGATAATCGCTTCTGCCAGTAGCCATGACTGCGACAATATCTTGCGTCAATTCGGGCTGAATTTCTGGGATGGGATTGGCCATAGCAAAAACAATAGGATCAATATTCATTGCTTTGAGCATCTCAGGACTGACAACATTAGGAGCGCTAAGACCAATAAAAACATCTGCCCCCTCCATAGCTTTAGCCAAATCTCCTGAGGTAGAGACAGCAAATTCTTTCTTTTGAGAACCAAGATCATCTCTTTGGACAGAGAGAATTCCTCTTGAATCACAGATCCAGATTGTTTGAGCGCCATAAGCCCTGAGTAATCTGGCTACAGCTATACCCGCTGCGCCAGCTCCATTGATTACAATTTTGATTTGCTCAATGGTTTTACCTACTACCTTGAGCGCATTGATCAAGGCAGCAAGAGTAACTATGGCAGTACCCTGTTGATCATCGTGGAAAACAGGTATATCTAGTTGAGCTTTGAGTTTTTCTTCGATTTCAAAGCAGCGAGGCGCAGCAATATCCTCCAGGTTAATCCCACCAAAAACTGGGGCTATCTGCTTAATAGTTTCAACGATAGTTTCTGTATCTTGGCCAGCTAGACAGATGGGAAAAGCATCGACATCGGCAAAATTTTTGAAAAGCATAGCCTTTCCTTCCATCACTGGCAGAGCGGCCTCAGGTCCCAGATTTCCCAGGCCCAAAACTGCGCTACCATCGCTGACTATAGCCACGGTATTGGACTTGATTGTATATTTATAAACACTTTCAGGATTATCGGCAATTGCCCGACAGATTCTACCAACGCCTGGAGTATAAGCCATAGCCAAATCAGATTGGCAAGTTAAGGGAATACGGCCTACAACCGAAATTTTGCCTCCTTTGTGCAACTCAAAGGTGCGATCAGTAATTTCAATAATCTTGATTTCCTCAATTGCTTCAAGAGCAGCTACAATCTCATCTGCCTGTTGTTGACTACCGGCATCTACAGTGATTACCCTTCGGGTGATTTTTAGGGTTCTCTCGGTTAGCTCAATCTCACCTAGACTGCCACCAACTTTGGCAATCGCTTCTAAGACCTGAGCCAATTTTCCACAACGGTTGGGAAGCTCTATGTCAATTGCTAAACTGTAACTCGAACTGGGGGTTAAACTAACCATGTGACTTTAATTTGGTAGAATCAAATTCTTAATTATCTGATGTCTTGGGCCTTGAAAATGTTCATTTTGTGATGAAAACCTGGATTGAATTGGATTATGGGGGGCTTTTGTGGTCCTTGGGCTTAGTTCTGTTGGCTATTGCCCTCTCTTTTTGGCAAAAATTAAAGCTCGAACAATCAATTATCTTGGCCTGTAGCCGAGCTTTTTTGCAATTACTGATACTAGGAACTGTTTTAGCTCTTGGTCTTCAAGGATTTCCTTTTTGTCTGCTTGTAATATTGCTTTTTTTGACACTGTCTACTTTTTTTACCACTAGGCGAATCAGTGAGGATTTACCAGAGCTTTTTTGGCCAATCTGGTTCGCGCTATTACTTAGTACTGTATTAGTAGTAAGTTTAGCTATCTTGTTAATTATCCGTCCTAGTAGTAATTTGTTAACTCAATATTTACTTGTTCTATCTCTAGTGACTATTGCTAGCTCCAGTCAGGCTTCAATTGTGGCCGGTGCTAGATTAGTCAATTGTTTAAATAACAACCGTTTAGAAATAGAAACCCGGCTTTGCCTTGGCGCCTGCTATAGAGAAGCTATCTCAATTTACCGCCTTGAGGCAATCAAATCAGCAATGTCACTCAATCAAATTATGTGGCTTGGCTTGGTTAGTTTGCCTACTTTGATGGCAGGACAGATTATCTCTGGCGTCGATCCTCTCAATGCAGCATCTTATCAATTACTATTGACGTTTATGTTGATTCTGGCAAATCTTGTTACTCTACTGTTGGTAACTGAGGCTATTACTCAAAGCTATTTTAATTCTTCGGATCAATTAATTCTATGAGAGTTTTTTGGTATTGGTCAACTTTGTTTGTCATTTTTCTATTTTCTTTGATTCTACGTTTTTGGAACTTAGGACAATTTAATGAGCTGGTTTTTGATGAAGTTTATTATGCAAAATTTGCCAATGATTACCTAACCAATACTCATTTTTTTAATTCTCATCCCCCTTTGAGCCAATATATTATTGCCTTGGGGATCTCTCTGGGCTCTTTTTTTGATGCTCCTTCAGAGATGGTCAATAATTTAACCGGCAGCATGAGATCTACTTTGAGCTATCGTTGGATCAATGCCCTTAGTGGCGCATTTATTCCTCTTTTGGCTGCTGCTTTAGCCTTCAAGCTGACCTTAAGGCGAAGCTATTCAATCATATCTGCATTTTTGATTTCTTTAGATGGCATCTTTTTAGTTGAATCTCGCTATGCTCTTAATAATATTTATATAGTAATTTTTGGATTGCTGGGTAATTTATTTTTTCTGATATATCTTTCTCGGCGTTCTTTAGCTATTAAATATCTGATTTTATCTGGCGTATTTTTTGGGGCTGCAGCCTGTATTAAATGGAATGGCTTATGGTTTTTTTTGGGGGTTTGTTTGATGATTATTTTGGGGTTTTTAGCCTCTTTCTGGCAATATCCAAGAGAAATTAAAAAGCCCGAAAAATTATTACAGAAAGTTATTGTTGAGAATTACTCTAGTGTTTTTTCAAAATATCCTCTCGATAATTTGACTTTAATTAATCCTCTATATCATCTTTTAATTCTTACTGTTATAGGTATTATCACCTATAGTATTCTTTGGATTCCTCATCTAATAATGAATCCTGAATATGATTTTTGGGAAATGCAATACCAAATACTTACCTATCATGAAAATATTAAGAGTGGACCTGCAGTTCATCCCTATTGCTCAACCTGGTATAGCTGGATTTTAATGTTAAGACCAATTGCTTACTACTACAAGCAATCTAATAATATTATTCATGATGTCCATTCCATGGCTAATCCTATTGCTCTTTGGCTATCAACTTTAGCAGTATTTTCTTTGTTGCTTTGGCTTTTGCTAGGGAAAAAGGGATTATTTTCGCCAAATAACTGGATTATTACTTATATAGTAATTAATTACTTGGCTAATCTTCTACCCTGGATAAAGGTTACCCGCTGTATATTTTTCTATCACTATATCGAAGCATATACTTTTTCCCTATTAGCCTTAGCTTGGTTTATTGACGGCTGGCTCAGTAGCAGCAAAATTGTTTTTAAATTTGCTGGTGTTTTAGCTCTTATCTCGATAACCTTAGCATTTATTTTCTGGTTACCAATATTTATGGGCTCACCACTTTCTCAAGATGAATTTAACCTGAGAATGCTTCTACAAAGCTGGATCTAACTCTAATTGCCAGCATTTTTGAGAGCTATTTCCATCAACATTTTTTGGCAACTCAATTCAGCTCCCTCAGATGGCACTCGCTGAACATAAGTTCCATCAGATTGCATTTCCCAGGCCTGCCGATTATCGCTTAGATGCATGTGCAATATTTCCAGCAGTTCTTTGGCTAGTTTGGGATCTTCAACAGGTGTGATTACCTCAACCCGACGACTCAAATTGCGAGTCATCCAATCTGCACTACCTATGTAAATCTCTTGTTGGCCACCATTGTGAAAATAGAAAATACGCGAGTGCTCTAAAAATCTGCCAATGATGCTGATGACTCGAATATTTTCACTCAAACCTGGTACATTGGCTCGTAAGCAGCTGATCCCACGCACAATCAGATCAATTTTTACGCCAGCTTGGGAAGCCTCATAAAGAGCAAGTATCACTTCAGGATCTACCAGGGAATTCATCTTGGCAATTATTTTGCCTTCAGAGCCGCTTTTGACATTAGCGCTCTCTCTTTTAATCATCTCGATCATTCTTTCTCTCATGCTCATAGGAGCAACCAAGATCTTCTGATAAGACTTATGTCTTGAATAACCTGTCAAAAAGTTGAATAGATCACTTAGATCGCTGCCTAGTTCTGGCCGACAACTCAAAATTCCTAAGTCAGTATAAAAGTTAGCTGTTTTGGAATTGTAGTTACCTGTTCCAATATGGACATAGCGATTTATCTCCTTACCCTCTTGCCTGACTACTAAGATTACCTTACTGTGAGTTTTTAGCCAAACTAAACCATAGACAACATGGACGCCTCTTTGCTCAAGTTGTCGGGCCCAGTTGATATTATTTTCTTCATCAAAACGCGCTTTAAGTTCAACAAGAGCTACTACCTGTTTACCGTTATCTGCTGCTGCAATTAGATTTTTGACAATTGGAGAATCCCCAGAAGTTCTATAGACAGTCATTTTTATCGCTAGCACATCAGGATCATGTGCTGCTTGGGACACAAATTCTTCTACTGTGGCAGTAAAAGACTGATAAGGATGGTGAAGCAAAATATCGCCCTGGCGAATCAGGTTAAATATGTCTACATCTTGGCTTTTTTCTTGCTGATCATCAGAAGGTTTATCGCTGGCAAAGGCCGCTGGGACTACAGGCTGCCAAGGTTTATCCTTAAAGTGCGGTAAAGGTAGAGAGATAAAAGACATTAAATCTGAAAGTGCTAAAAGACCTTCTGTTTCATAGACATCCTCTTTCTCTAGTTCTAGCTCTTCGATTAGTGTATTTCTAAGAAATTCTGGAGTTGAACTTTGAATTTCCAAACGCACAGCAGATTTACCAGTACGACGTTTTCTCAATTCCTGTTCAATGGCAATCAAAAGGTCATCTGCCTCATCTTCAGCAACTGCAATATCGGCATTTCTAGTTACCCGAAAAGGATAGAAATCTTGTATCAACATACCTGGAAAAAGCAGTTCAAGATTGTGGGCAACAATTTGCTCTAAAGGGATACCCATCCAGATAATTGATTCGTTTTTAATCTTTTTATGTAGCTCTTTAGGCAGAGGGAAGAATCGAGGATAGGATTTAGGGATCTTGAGCCTGGCAAATTGCTCCTTACCAGTCTCAGGATCTTTGACTACTACTATTAAATTTAAACTCAGATTGGATATGTAGGGAAAAGGATGACTGGGATCTACTGCTAAGGGTGTTAAAGCAGGAAAAATATGATTTTCGAAATAACTTTTGAGGTAAGCTTTTTGCTTTTCGTCGAGATCATCGTAATTTTTCAGCAATATTCCTTGATTGGCAAGTTCATTTCTCAGTTCAAATTCAAATAAATTTTCTTGTTTTTTAACTAATGGACGAACTGAATTGCTGATCTCAACAAGTTGTTCCTCTGGGGTCAAGCCATCTGGGGATAGTTTGCTAACTTCGGCTTCAAGTTGCTTTTTCAGGGCAGCAACCCTGACCATAAAAAACTCATCCAGATTGGAACTAAATATTGCGGCAAATTTTAGCCTTTCTAAAAGAGGTGTTCTGGAATCTACAGCCTCATGTAAAACTCTGGAATTGAATTGTAGCCAACTGAGCTCTCTATTTTGGAAGTTGTTCTGAGTTGTATCTAAATTAGGATCGGTCATAGGATATGGCTAGATTGAGAGTTTGTTAATTCAAATAAACAGTTTTCTTGCCTTCTATCCTAGCTTTAAGTGTCGCCAAAAGTTGGTTATGGTTTGGTTAAGGTTTAGAGTCTAGGCGTCTCCTGCGGCTCGAATTGATCTTCCAATGATGGTGATTATATACAAAAAGCAGGACACGCACAATACAATTAAATTTACTTTAAGGATTTTGTTGGGACCAATTATTTGACTCTATACCCCATTGGTATTTAAGAAAATCCCTGTACATATTCTCTTTACGCAGCATTTGCTCATAGAGCTTTACTAAAAACTCCAGAGCTTGCTCGTGGTTTAAGCTTTTTACCTCATTTTCAAATGATTTAATGTTGAACTGCTGTTCCAAAGATAGTGGCATCTGTTCAGACATAGTTAACTCCTCAACTAAGGTGCTTATATCTTAACTAATGTAACAATAAATTGACAAGTAATTTGGTATATGCGTTATCTATTTGCCAAAAAATCAATTCATGCACATAAGTTATTTTTTAGCAAGGATTTTTTGAAAAAAATGCTCAATGCGAACATTTATTAAGTAAGCTTGCTTAAATACATGATTACTATAAATATTGATGTCTAAGATATTGTCCTTTTTTTTGGCCGAGATATCTTAGAATTGGAACAAGTCGGGGTTTTCATACGACTTGATTAGGATAGATTGAACTTGGGCTAATTGAGCCCTTGATGGTTTACAAGGAAAGTCCTAGGGGAAATTTCTGGTCTGGACTATCATGAAAATTTACTAGACTAGTAAACTATTAAAAACGACTCCCGAGATAGCTATTAATCAACCCACAGACAATATTAAGCAGTACGACGACATGACTAGCATTTTAAACAAAATAAAAGACTTTGTAGGAATTTCAGAGGTGGAAGAGTACGAAGAGGAAGAAGAAAGGGTGGAAAGCTCAAGCTTAAAACCCAACTTTTCCACTGTAAAAGATACAAATATACCTTTTGAAGCGCCCAAGGTCACTCCTCGCCGCAGCAAGGAGAATTTCAATGTGACGACAGAAACAAAATCACTAGGAACATCAACCAGTATGGTATCTTCTTCCAAAAACAATAATAGTAATGTTATTGGCTTACCTCAAATAAGCTCAAATACAGTGACTGAAGTAGTAGTCATGGAACCTCACAAATTTGATGAGATGCCTCAAGTTATTAGAATCCTTCGTGAACGTAAGTCGGTAATATTAAACTTAAACGTGATGGATCCAGATGAAGCTCAAAGGTCTCTTGACTTTGTTGCCGGAGGTACACATGCCATAGATGGTCATCAAGAGCGTGTTGGAGAAAGAATTTTCCTTTTTACGCCCAATTGTGTCAAAGTAAGTAACATCAGAGGAAAACTCAATGTTGCCAACAAGTCTAGCGCTCGTCCTAACTCCCTGTCCGCACCTTCTACCAATCTTTGGGAAGTGCCTATAGACTCGGAATTTACCCGCTTGGCTCAATAAATATTGAGAGTTGCCCTTTAATGGGCATTTTCTCTATCTAAATTAAGTGAGATTCGAGTTGCTGTGCGCAAAATTTGCCCAGCTAGAATAGCAGATCCAAAACCATTGTCAATATTGACTACAGCTACACCTGCTGCGCAAGAATTAAGCATGGTAAGTAGAGGAGCAAGACCCCCAAAACTAGTACCATAGCCTATGCTAGTGGGAACAGCAATCACAGGACAATCTACCATGCCAGCTACAACACTTGGAAGAGCCCCTTCCATGCCAGCTACGACAATCAATACATCTGCCGTTGCTAAAATACGTTGATGGGAAAGCAATCGGTGTATGCCTGCTACGCCCACATCCCATAGGCGCTCAACCTGAAAACCACAGAGTTCAGCCGTTAGAGCAGCTTCTTCGGCTACAGGTAAATCGGCAGTACCGGCTGAAATCACCGAAATCAAACCAGCTTGTTTAGTTGCTTTGTGTTCATCTCGAAAAGCGCAGATGCGAGCTTGTGGATAGTAAACAAGTCCAGTGATTTCCTCTTGCAGTTCATTGGCGACTTCAGGTCCTATTCTAGTGACCATAACAAGTGCTGATTTTTTGAGCATACTCTGGACTATTGCCTTAATTTGACTTGTGGTCTTGCCAGGTCCCCAAACCACCTCAGGAAAGCCAGTTCTCAACTGACGATGATGGTCTATCTTGGCAAAATCACCGACAGGTTCAAAATCAAAATAGCGCAATTGCTCTAATCCCTGCTGGGGACTTAGCTCACCTCTAGATATTTGCTCTAAAAGTTTTTCTAGTTTTTTTGCTTGATCCATTTGTTTTATTTAGTTTCACTTTTTTTGCTCAAAAGGGACTGAGAATCAAGAACTCGAATCAATGTACCTTTGCTTGGGAGATCTTTGGGACTCAGGCGAATCTTATTACTGCGAAGTTGAGAAATATTGAAATCCTTAACTAAAGCCAAAAATTGCTCTACACCAACTAAATCACAGCTACTGCGATCAGCTGCCTGGGTAAGATATTGAGTTGGGATCATTACTTTAGGTTTAAGGGCATCAAGAGCCAGCTTCGCCTCGCTTGGGTCATAAGCTTTGGGACCTCCACCAACAGGAATCAAAGCCAGATCAGGGGTACCCATGAGAATTTTTTGCTCTATTCCAACAGCAGAGGCCGCCCCGCCCATGTGCAGAATATTAATTCCACCTTGCTGCCATTTCCAGACAATATTATTCCCAAATCTTCTGCCTTTTTCCCGATCATGTGGTATAGATATACCTTGTATCTTTATCCCATTGATGTTGAAATCACCTGAATCATAGAGAATTTTCGGCTTACCTGGAAGGTCTTCTACAGCCCCTTCATCCCAAAGGTAACTACTAATTAAGATTACATCAGCATCGACCTTAGGTAGAGAATAGCCAGCAGTACAACCTATAGCTCTAAAGGGATTTACTAAGATTTTCTGTCCATTTCCACTAAAAAGAAAACAAGTCTGTCCCAACCATTCTACTAAAAGGGATTTGTTGTCGATAGATGGTTTACCCTTGAGAGCAAGGGATGATCCTGGATGGGTGAGAATCGTTCCCATAGTTGCCAGGCCTGCTCCGAGAATTACCCTTCTTTTCATAAAGGACTTAGCTCCAGTAAAAAATTACTCAATAACTGCTTGCCTGCTAAGGTTAGAATACTCTCTGGATGAAACTGCACTCCCTGAATATGAGGATAATCTCGGTGCCTAACTCCCATGATTGTCCCATCTGCAAGCCAAGCAGTAACTTCCAAAATAGCAGGTAAAGATTCCGCTTCGATAATCAAGCTGTGATAGCGTGTGGCTTCAAAGGGATTTTCTAGATTGGCAAATACTCCCACATTGCTATGGTAGATTTGAGAGGTTTTCCCATGCATCAAAACTGGTGCAGGCACAACTTTACCTCCAAAAACCTGTCCAATACTTTGATGTCCCAAACATACCCCCAATATAGGAATATTAGAGCCTAACTTAGCAATAATATCCAATGATACCCCTGAATCTTCAGGCCTTCCCGGTCCAGGTGAAATAACTATAGCACTTGGTTGTAGCGCTCTTATGCTATTTAAGTCAATTTGATCATTGCGATAGACCTCTATGACGGATGCTACAGGGATTGTGCGTCCTAGTTCACCCAAATATTGTACTAAGTTATATGTGAAACTATCGTAATTATCTATAACAAGAATCAAAATGCTGTTTTTCCCAATGTTAATGTCCGAGCAGTTCAGCCAGGCACTATCTCAAAAAAATTTGTGGTAGATAGCAGGCAGAAAAATTAATGCGGCCACAAATAATGCTGTGAGTGCTGATATTAAAACTGCTCCGGCTGCGCAGTCTTTGGCTATTTTAGCCAACTTGTGATAAGAATGTCCAATAGTCAGATCAACTACAGATTCTAATGCGGTATTTATAAGCTCAAGTACCATGACCAAAGCTGAAGTCAGAACAATTAAGGCCATTTCCAAAGAACTTAAACTACAGGCAAAACCCAGAAAAACTGCTGCTGTTGCCATGACCGTATGAATACGAAAATTTCGTTGGGTAGTAAAAGCGTAGCGTATGCCATCAGCTGCGTATTGAAAACTTACTAGGAGATTAGATGCAACTTTCCAAGAAAGAGGACGAACAGAAGGGTCATCTTTCTTTTCAACAGATACTATTCCTATAGGGACTATTTTTCCCCTTGAATGGCTCTGTTGTAAAGGTTTTAAGTTAAATTCCATATCTTTAGAGATTCCTCTTTTCCAAAATAGATCCTAGAATTCCTGCACTTTTAAGTAAATCAGCTTGCTTAGCTAACATAACCTCTAAACTCTCAGCATCGGGATGATCCCAGCCAAGAAGATGGAGTAGTCCGTGAGAGGCAAGCCATGCTAACTCCTCTGACAATGAATGACTTTGCTCAAGAGCCTGTTTCTTGGCCGTATCTATAGAAATAATAATATCTCCAAGATAAAGAGGATCACACAAAAATTCTGTTATTTCAGGTACTTTTACCTCAAGTGCAGCAAAGGCAAGGACGTCAGTTGGTTTATCTTGAGCGCGGTATGTTGAATTTAACGATTGAATTTCCAAATCATCAGTTAATCTTAGACTCAACTCAAAGCCTGCTTGTTGGTTTGTTTCTGGCAGATCTTCTGCCATATTTTCTAACCAAGTAGCAAACCAATCCGTCCAGGGAATATCTAGATCGGATTTAACAATATCTTGTAGATTAAATTCCAAGAGTATAGACATTTGAAATAATCAGCGCGTCAAATAAGATATACCCACCAAAAAACCCAAAAGCATCGCTGTGGTCAAAAAAAAGTGCTTCAGTGAAGTTCCTTTTTTCCGCACCATGTTACGCATCGCCAGCTTAACATAACTAGGCTGAGGAGGCTGTTTCTCTTGCGTTTCTAGAATTGGATCCATAAAAATTTTGGAATTAGGTAAAGTGATAGAGATAATTTAACAGTATGTTGGACAAAAAGCCATAATCAATCTTGAGTAATCAACAACTCTGGTGAGATGCTATTATATTTCCCAAGTCTAACTAAAAAATCACAATAATTATTTCTTGGCTATGTACAATTTGCCAGAGCGCAAGGAAAGCTTTAAAAAACTGCAAAGTAACCTCAAATATCTCTGGCAAGAGGAAAGAGCAGCCGAACAAGAAGATCTAGATATCTTGGTAGTTCCCTCTTTTAGTATAGACCAAGAGGTTGGGTCTAATGTACTTGGTTTTTTGCACTATGAAGAAAGGTTGTTATTTTCTTTAATCAGGTTGCGTAATCCGCGCACCAGATTAATCTATGCTACAGCTCAACCATTGCCAAAACTAATTGTGGACTATTATCTTGAGCTACTTTCTGGAATACCCTTTGGTCATGCCAGAGAGCGTCTGTTAATGCTTTATATGTATGATAGTTCTTTTAAGCCTCTTACCCAAAAAATTTTAGAGCGGCCACGCTTGATAGCAAAGATAAAATCAACCTTGCGAGCTGGTAAATCCTACATGGTCTGCTATAACTCTACTGCACTAGAAGCAGAGCTTTCTCTTGCTCTTGATATTCCACTTCTAGGCTGCGATCCTGATTTGCTATATTGGGGCTCTAAAAGTGGCAGTCGCGAAATTTTCCAACAATGCCACATTCCCCATCCTGCTGGTAGTTTGCAGATCAATACTGTGCCTGATTTAATCCAACAAATTAAAAATCTTCATTCACAAAAGCCCACATTGAGGGCCATGGTAGTCAAACTAAATGAGGGAATTTCCGGTGAGGGAAATGCTCTACTAAAAATAGATCCCAATGATAGTGATCCTGATTGGCTAAAGAGCTTAGAACACTTAAAATTTCAAGCTCCAAAGGAAAATTGGGAACACTTTGCCCAAAAAATTGGAGCGCTAGGGGCAATAGTAGAAGAATATCTTGAAGGAACTGTCAAAAGATCTCCTTCAGTACAAGGCTATATTACCCCCAATGGAAAAGTAGAGATAGTTTCAACCCATGATCAAATCCTGGGCGGGCCAGACGGACAAATATACTTGGGCTGCACTTTTCCAGCCGATGTAGCCTATCGTCAACAGCTACAAGAATATGGCTTGAAGATAGGCCAGGCATTAGCTGCTAAAGGGGCAATTGAAAGTTTTGCTGTTGATTTTGTGGCTCTCTGGTCACAGCAGAGACAAAATTGGGATCTCTATGCTGTTGAGATTAATCTGCGCAAAGGTGGAACCACTCATCCATTTATGACTTTGCAACTTCTAACCAATGGACATTATGATCGAGGCAGTGGTGTATTTTACAGCTCATATGGTCAAGAAAAATACTACATCTCTACGGATAATCTTTGTAAGCCTCAATATAGAGGATTATTGCCCACTGATTTGATGGATATTATTGCTAAATATCGTATCCACTTTGACACTGGAGCTTTACAAGGTCCTGTTTTTCATATGATGGGCTCTCTTTCTGAATTTGGTAAATTAGGACTAACCTGCATTGGCAATTCCCACCAACAGGCCCAAGAAATTTATAATCAGGTAGAAAACATACTAGATCAAGAAACCTCATTAGAACTGCCCCATAGTAATTCACCTCTTCCTATTAGTTGGTACGACTGATGAAAGCAATATGGCTTGAAGATAAGCAAATTGAACTGCGTGAAAACTTACCAGTACCAGCTCCAAAATCAGGAGAAGCCTTGGTAAAGGTCTTAAAGGCAGGGATTTGCAATACAGATCTAGAACTTGTAAAAGGCTATTATCCCTATCGGGGAATTATAGGTCATGAATTTGTCGGAGTAGTTGAACAAGGAAGCCAGCAGCTAAAAAATCAAAGAGTTGTCGGAGAGATCAATGCTAGCTGTGGCAATTGTGACTATTGCTTAGGGGGAATTAAAACACATTGTCCAAATAGAACTGTTCTAGGGATAGTCAATCGCCATGGCGCTTTTGCTCAATATTTAACCCTACCCATAGAAAATCTTCACATAGTGCCTTCCAATGTCAAAACTGAGGTTGCCACATTTACTGAGCCCATTGCTGCTGCTCTCCAAATTCAGCAGCAGATCTCAATTACCCCAAAAACAAAGGTCTTAGTTGTAGGTGATGGAAAATTAGGACTCCTTGTAGCTCAGACTCTCAGCTTGAGAGGCTGCGATCTTCAGGTGATTGGTCGCCATCAAGATAAATTAGATCTACTCAAAGAATTAGGCATTAATACTAACTTAGAAGCAATAGCCATAGAGCGAAAGTTTGATGTTGCCATAGAATGCACAGGTAATTCTGCTGGTTTTGAACTAGCTAGATTCGCTCTTAAACCTCGTGGCACATTAATTCTCAAAAGCACCTATGCAGGTAAGTTGAAATTGGATGCTTCAGCTTTGGTAGTTGATGAGATAACAGTGCTTGGCTCAAGGTGTGGACCTTTTGATCTAGCTCTGCAACTTCTAGCAGAAAATAGATTAAATATTGAGCCAATGATTTCGGGCAGCTATGAACTTTCAGATGGACTTTCTGCCTTTACTCATGCCCAAAGACGAGGTACTCTCAAAATACTTTTAGATGTTAACTAGACTGTTATAATTTTTTAAACATAAAGCTACAAATTTATATCAAAGTGAACTTGAATTTATTTATCTCTACTTTTGCTTTAATTTTTGTGGCTGAACTTCCTGATAAAACAGCTTTTGCCACTTTATTTCTGGCAACTTGCCACAGCCCGCTTGCTGTTTTTTGCGGGGCATCGTTGGCTTTTGTCGTTCAGAGCGCTGTAGGAGTAACCTTTGGCAGTATTTTAGGCGCACTACCATCTAATGTAGTTCATATTGTCTCTGGGTTATTGTTTTTGGTATTTGCAGTGATGATGTGGCGACGCAAGCAAGATAATTCTGAACAACTAGAATGCCAAGATGCCCACCAAGCTAAGAGAAATTTTTCTAAATCTTTTAGCACAGCTTTTATGACAGTATTTATTGCTGAATGGGGAGATTTGACTCAATTGGCAACTGCAACTTTGCAGGCTAAATATCACAGTACTCTCACAATATTTGTTGCATCCACCCTAGCACTTTGGGCAGTTACCGCTATAGGCGTAATTATAGGCAGTAAACTCAAAAATCATCTCAATCCAAATCTTCTGCAAAAAACAGCAGCTAGTGCTTTTGGTATAGTTGGTTTGGGAATGCTTGCTAATCCTTAATTTTTGGAATTTTCTAAAGCTTTACGAACATAGAAAAACCAACAAAAAATAGCAAATACTCCAACTGAAAGAACAGAAAAAATCAAACTACCATCGCCACCATGCCAGTATTCAAATCCCTTCATATCTTGGGAGTTGGCCAATAGGGCCAAAATAGCGATTCTAAAGCTATTAAGCCAAAAAGAAATCAAAGCGGCAACTATCAGACAAATAATCTTATCTTTGAGCTTTGTCTCAACCAAAATAAAGAAAAAAATAGTAACAGTGATCATTAAAAGCATACTATCTACTCCCGCGCAGGAGCTCAAAACTTCTACTCTTCCTTTGGGTAAGATTATCTGTACACCATTGCGATAGACAGAAAAACCACTTGCCCAAAGCAGAAAACTACTAGCTTGAGCTGTCGCTTTAGTGATTCCCATCTGGATCAAAATATCTACTATTTTGGGATAGAAGGCCGTCAAACTAAGAAGTATTAGTTCTTTTCTAAAATATTTAAATGAATTAGCACCACTAGATAAAAGACAGATTCCTATTCCAAAGATAAAAGGAGTTAGCGCGACATCATAGCCAAGCGGTGTTAATGTTCTAAGTAAAATCAAGCCTATCAATAAAGCGCCCAAAACACTAGCAACAGGACCGCTCTTGAGCTTAAGATTAGAGCGCTCTTCCCAAATTAGAGAAGCTATACCTACAAACAATAAAAAATGAAGGCTGACAATATTAGATTCTATAGATTTTCTCGTTAGCATAGTAAAATGGATAGCGATCATAGATGAGGCTATACCTAGCAATAGATATCCATTTTTGCTAACAGTCTTTAGCTCGTTCATTCTCTTATGCCTACCATAATCTCTAAAAGCTGAACCATCAAGCTTTAATACATTTGCTGCCAATCAAATTGGTCTTTTAAATACAATTAGGCATCATAGGCCTTAAGATCAAGATTAAAATGATTTTACACAATCTAGGGTAAATGTCAAAAGTTCTGATTATCGCAAATGCTGAGGTAGTAGAAAGCAAAGGAGCAATCATCACCTCTCCCGTAACCCAGACCATGATCAATGCCTTTCGACAAGCAATCAAGCAGGATAATCCTAAAGCGGATGTAGAGATCGTAGCAACTGCCTCACTTTGGTCTAATCCTCAACATTTCAAGAACAGACAAGATGCTCTGATATGTCCTTTAACAATTCAGTTGCCTGAATGGTTTAATTTTCCCAATCAGAAGCTTTATCAAGATTGTCGCCAAGTTGAGCAGCTTCGCCATTGGGTAAAAGAAAAACTGGGCTATACAACTAATAATACTTCTTATCAAACCCTTGGCGATCTTTGGTTACCGGTGGTCTTAACTAGCAAAGGACCGATCTATGCTGAAGTTATCAGAGAAGGGGAAATTCCTAACTTTTATCAACAGCCGATGGATCTAGATGACAAGATTCGCCAGCCTCTCTATTCTTTAGCTCATAGGCTTTTAGAATATCTAAAGGCTCCGCCGTCAGTGTATCTTCTCCAGTTTTCTCTTTTAGGAAAAGAGGTTATTTTTGATAGACTTTGGCCTTTTCCGGCAGCCGCGGCAATTGCCTCTATTAAGGTACAAAATCCCAATCTTTACGATTGTCACTGGAGCTGTTTAAATAATCAGCCGGTTTTAGATCTTTTTATTCCGGCTCAATCAACTCTTGTAAGTAGGTAACGAGAGTCTCTAGCTCACTTGGTAAAGTGAAATAATGGACACAAGCCCTTATACAATCAGAATCTTTCAAGGTTCTTAGAAAACAGCCCCGCTCTTCTAGATTTGCAACAATTTGAGAATGAGTTAATTTACTCTTTACCCGAAAGCAAACTAGTCCAGTTTGGGGTGGTTGTTGTTGCAGGCATTCAATATTGGGAATATTTGACAGATTTTGCCAGAGCTGCTGGCTCAATTGACATATATCTCTATAGCGTTCTTGAGTATTTTTCCATTGGCGGTGGGTAGCCAATGTTGCCCTGAGTCCTTCATATTGTGGATAGGCACTCGTACCTACTTCAAATCTCTGTCCATCAATTTTTAAAGATATCTCTTGATTTTCACCATCATCTTGGATAGCTCGCCAGCCTAAAAAAGTAGGTTTAAGGCTTAAAAATGCATCTGGTGAGATATAGAGCCCACCGACTCCTGCTGGGCCGCAGAGCCACTTATGCCCAGTAAAAGCGTAATAATCCACTCCTAGTTCAGATAAATTCAATGGTAACAATCCAAAAGATTGAGCAGCATCTATTAAAACCTTGATAGATCCATTAGGGTAGCGATGACATAGCTCCACTATTTCGGCAATGGGCAACAGTTGACCAGTATTCCAAAGAATATGACTAACTACCACAAGCTTTGTTCTGGGGTTGAGGCTCTCTTTAATAGCTTCAATAGCATTTCCCTGATTGAGAGTCACCTTAAGCCGAGCATAGTCAATCGCCAAATCAAAACGACGGGCAAGCTCTTCTACAATTGCCACAACACTGGGATGTTCACAATCTCCCAAAAGGATGCGATCCCCACTTTGCCAGGGGATACCCCAAAGTACAATATTGCAGCCTGCAGTCACACTCTCGGTTAAGGTTAAAGTTTTAGGATCAACCTGTAGCTCTCTAGCCAAATCTTGCCGCAGGAGCGAGGCTCTTTTAGTCAACCAAGAATTAGACTTGATAGAAAAAGGCCCATTGATTTCCAGGTAGTTATAAGTATCAACAATTGCTTCAAGTGCTGCCTGTGGGAGCATACCTTGTCCCCCGAAATTGAGATAGACTTTTTGAGCAAGTCCGGGAAATTCGCGGCGATGCTCTTCTATATTGACAGCAGGATACTCAGGCTCGAGCATAGAAGATCTTAAAATATGGTTTTCTAACTCTCATATTACTTTACTTTTCCTTGGAGCCTTGCCTTCTTTTGCTCTAATAGGCTTGTCAGAAAGATGAGAATTACGTTAAATTTAATTAAGATAGATCCACAATGCCTAAAAAACTATGCTAGCAGCATTGACAAATAAGCACTAATAATATATCGAGAGAAAATATGAAAATTTCTTGGAAAGTAATTTTACTCTGGTCTTTACCCCTAGTGGTCATTGTATTCTTCTTTTGGCAGGGGCTATTGACCCCTAACGTCAATAGTTCTCCAATGAACACAGCCAATACTCGTATGACCTATGGAAGGTTCCTCGAGTATTTGAACTCAGATAGATTATTGAGCGTTGATCTTTTCGATGGAGGTCGTACCGCAATTGTTCAGGCAAACGATCCTGAAATAGCCAATCGAGTTATAAGAGCTAGAGTTGATTTGCCAGAGAGTTCTCCTGATTTAATTGCCCGATTGAGAGATGCCAAAATTAGTTTTGATACTCATCCGATGCGCAATGATGGACAGCTTTGGGGATTTTTAGGTAATCTGATTTTCCCAGTACTTTTGTTGGCTTCTCTATTTTTCTTGTTTCGCCGCTCCAATAATATTCCAGGTGGACCTGGCCAGGCTATGAATTTTGGCAAGTCCCGTGCCCGTTTCCAAATGGAAGCGAAAACTGGCATCAAATTTGACGATGTCGCCGGAATTGATGAAGCTAAAGAAGAACTTCAAGAAGTAGTAACTTTTCTCAAACAACCAGAGAAATTTACAGCAGTAGGTGCCAAAATCCCTAAAGGTGTTTTGTTAGTCGGACCACCAGGAACTGGTAAAACTCTACTAGCTAAGGCTATTGCCGGTGAAGCTGGTGTACCTTTTTTCAGTATTTCTGGTTCAGAATTTGTTGAAATGTTTGTTGGTGTCGGGGCTTCAAGGGTCAGAGATCTATTTAAAAAAGCCAAAGAAAATGCTCCATGTTTGATCTTTATCGATGAGATTGATGCCGTCGGTAGACAACGTGGTGCTGGAATTGGTGGTGGTAATGATGAAAGAGAGCAGACTCTCAACCAGTTACTCACTGAGATGGATGGTTTTGAAGGCAATACTGGTATTATCATAATTGCTGCAACTAACCGCCCTGATGTTTTAGACTCAGCCCTACTAAGACCTGGTCGTTTTGATAGACAAGTGACAGTTGATAGTCCTGATTTTAATGGCCGTCTAGCTATTCTAGAAGTACATGCCCGCAATAAAAAAATTGCCCCTGAGGTTTCCATCGAATCTATAGCTCGTCGTACGCCTGGTTTTAGCGGAGCTGACCTAGCTAATCTTCTTAATGAAGCTGCAATCTTGACAGCCAGAAGAAGAAAAGAAGCAATCACTCTTTTGGAAATCGATGATGCTGTAGATCGCGTAGTTGCTGGTATGGAAGGCACACCTCTGGTAGATAGCAAAAGCAAAAGACTTATTGCTTACCATGAGATTGGACATGCTTTAGTTGGTACTGTCTTAAAAGATCATGATCCCGTCCAAAAAGTTACTCTCATCCCACGCGGCCAAGCTCAAGGACTAACCTGGTTTATGCCAACTGAGGAACAGGGGTTGATTACCAAGTCACAATTGATGGCAAGGATTGCTGGGGCAATGGGCGGACGTGCAGCCGAAGAAGAGATTTTTGGTCATGATGAAGTTACCACCGGAGCAGGCGGAGATCTTCAGCAAGTAACAGAAATGGCTCGCCAGATGGTCACCCGTTTTGGAATGAGCTCTTTAGGACCTATTTCTCTAGAAAGCTCTAGTGGAGAAGTGTTCTTAGGTGGCGGTCTAATGTCTAGATCTGAATATTCTGAACGTGTGGCTACCCGAATTGACGATCAAGTGCGTACTATTATTGAAGAGGGACATAGCATCGCTCGTAAACTGGTTCGGGATAATCGTGAATTGGTAGATCGTCTAGTAGATCTATTAATTGAAAGAGAAAGCATTGCCGGGGAAGAGCTTCGTCAGATAGTTGCCGAATATACCGAAGTTCCTGAAAAAGAACTTTTCCATCCTGAGATTCTAGCTTAAGGAAGCAATTAAAGCATAGATAATCTTCTAAGAGGGGCAATTAGTCCCTCTTCTTTTTTTGGTAAAGCCGACAAAAAAAACTGCAAGCTATGATCAAAATGATCAAATCTAAATTACTCGAGGTAGATCATGCAAGCAGTTCTGGTCATAGTGGCAGATGGTGCTGCAGCCCGCTTTTTTACTTTGGAAAGCTCTGCTACTCCTGAGTATGAATCTAGTCCTTATCTAGTTGCAGGAGAAACAATAAATAATCCCAGCCAAGAGCTCACTGGAGAAGAACTTTGGTCAGCTCCGCAATCTCAAATAGGACATTATCAAGGATCTGTACAAAATTATGATGATCATCGCCAACAGCATCAAATGGAGTATGAAAGACGTTATGCAGCTCAAATAGTCGATAAAATCCAAGATTATCGTCAATCACATCATGTTGATGAACTAATAATAGTGGCAGAACACAGACTTTTGGGTTTACTCAGAGATGTTTTGCCCAAAATTCCCAACATCGTAGAATTAGATAAAAATCTCTCTCATTTAAATCCTAGAGAAATACATGAATATTTAGCTAATCAAGATGTTCTACCTGCTGCTATCACCCCTAATATCTAATAAAAAAACCTCTCATAGTAAATATGAGAGGGATATTAATAATAAGAGAGAGCCCCGAGTTAATTAAAACAAACCAAGAGTTAGAGATTTGTCAATTGGGAAAGTAGCTCCAGCACCTAGCCAAAGGGTAATGACTGTACCTAATAAAAATACTGTCATAGCCACAGGGCGGCGGAAAGGATTTTGGAACTTGTTCACATTCTCAAGGAAAGGTACCAATATAAGTCCTAGGGGCACAGCTGCCATGCAGGCTACACCTAGTAATTTAACAGGTAGAATGCGTAGCAATTGGAAAGTTGGATAGAAATACCATTCTGGCAAGATTTCTAAAGGTGTAGCAAATGGATCACCTGGTTCACCTATCATAGTAGGATCAAGAATTGCCAGACATACGCAAAGTCCTATGGTACCCAAGATAACTATTGGGAAAGTATAGAGCAGATCATTAGGCCAAGCCTGCTCTCCATAGTAATTATGACCCATGCCTTGAGCTATTTTAGCTCGCAACTTGGGATCAGAAAGGTCAGGTTTTTTCAAGTTTGACATTGGATTAAATTCTCCTTAATAAATTTACAGAGGACCAGAGATTCCCTGTTTGCGGATCATTAAGAAATGGACAAGCATGAATACGGCAATGAACCAAGGCAGAACAAAGGTATGCAAACTGTAAAAACGAGTAAGCGTAGCTTGTCCAACACTTGGACTACCTCTCATCAATTCCACAATCTGATCACCTACGATGGGAATAGCAGCAGGAACACCTGAAACGATTTTCACCGCCCAGTAACCAACTTGATCCCAAGGTAGAGAGTAACCGGTCACACCAAAAGATACGGTGATCACAGCTAGAACAACACCGGTAATCCAGGTCAACTCACGTGGTTTTTTGAATCCACCAGTGAGATAGACACGGAAGGTATGAAGGATCATCATCAGAACCATCATGCTAGCTGACCAACGGTGAATTGAGCGAATCAACCAACCGAAATTGACTTCTTCCATGATGTACTTAACTGAGCTCAAAGCTTCTGCTACAGTAGGCTTGTAGTAGAAAGTCATAGCAAAGCCAGTTGCAAACTGAATGACAAAGCAAACCAGAGTGATACCACCTAAACAGTAAAAAATGTTAACGTGAGGTGGTACATATTTACTGGCAATGTCGTCCGATATGAGGTCGATATCGAGACGATCATTAAACCACTTGTAGAGTTTAGAGTCGGTAACTTCTTTGGTGAACATGAGGACGGATTTTTTCTTTTTGCAGATATTTATACTTTAACTATTGTGACACAATCCTCACGCTAACCCAAAGATATCAGCAGTTTTCTGTTAAATTTGGCTAAAATTAGAGTTGAAGATCCAATTTCTCTCATAAAACTTTTAAATATGTAACATGGTATTAAGATAAATATTAAGATTTGTTCTTTAATGCCACACAAACAGTATATTTTTATTACAAAAAATGAAAAAACGGAATTTTTGGCGCTCTTTGTTCATGCTGAGTGTTCTTGTCTTATCTCTCTTTGTTCAGGTACTTCCGGCAGAAGCTCTCACTGCCTACAATGATGATCAAAAATTGGTTTTACAAGCTTGGAGGCTCGTCAATCAAGCCTATCTCGATGAAAATTTTAACAATCAAGACTGGTGGAAGGTGCGCGAAACATTTGTAAAAAAACCTCTAGATAGCCGGCAAGATGCTTATCAAACAATTGATGAGATGCTCAAAACACTAGATGAACCCTTTACCCGTCTTTTGCGACCTGAACAATATAGTAACCTGCAGATCAGCACAAATGGTGAGCTCTCAGGGGTAGGCTTGCAGATCAGCGCCGATCCAGACAGCAAACAACTAGAGGTCGTCACACCCTTGGAAGGGTCCCCAGCCCAAAAAGCCGGAATCTCTGCTGGAGATAAAATTTTGAAAATTGATGGAATCGACGCTCAACAGCTAACTTTAGATGAAGCTGCATCTAAAATGCGCGGGCAAAGTGGCACGACAATTTCGCTAACCATTGCTCCTAGTAAAGAAGGTCAAGCTATTCGAACCTTTCAACTCATTAGAGATCATATTCAACTAAGTCCTGTAGTTAGCGTTCTTGATCAAGATTCGGCCAATATCCCCGTAGGCTATATCCGTCTGTCACAATTTAGCGCCAATGCCACTGAAGAGATTAAGAAATCCATCCAAGATCTCAACCAGCAAGGTGCCAAGGCCTACGTCTTGGATCTTAGAAATAATCCAGGTGGTCTTTTACAATCCGGTATTGATATAGCTCGCTTGTTTTTAAATGAAGGAGTAGTTGTTCATACTGTCAACCGTCAGGGTATTTCCGAGAGTTATAGCGCCAATGGAACTGCCTTAACTGATGCTCCTGTTGCCTTGCTTGTCAACCATGGAACTGCTAGCGCTAGCGAAATTCTAGCTGGAGCATTGCAGGACAATGGTAGAGCTGTATTGGTTGGAGAAAAAACCTATGGTAAAGCCTTGATTCAATCACTTTTTGAATTATCTGATGGAGCAGATAAGGTGGGTTTAGCTGTTTCTGTCGCTAAATACCAAACCCCAAATCACCGAGATATCCATAAAATTGGCATTCAACCCGATATTAAGATTGAAAATCAAGAAGCTATCACCCCTAGCAGTTCTCCTGATGATAAGCAATATGAGACAGCTGTTAAAGTTTTAACGAACCTGAGCACTCTAGCTCATGCTGGCTAAGATATTTATAAAGTGTGGTTCTCTGTTGGTATGGTCTGCCAATTGAGCTGATAGCCTTTTGTAGTTGCTCTACTTCTAGAGAACCGCCTCCAATAGCCCCGGCCATACTGGTAATATGCTCTTCCATTAAAGTTCCACCTAGATCGTTGCAGCCCCATTCGAGAGCTTGGATTGCCCCAGAGAGTCCAAGTTTTACCCAGCTTGGCTGATGGTTGGAGATCACATTGCCCAAGTAAATTCTGGCTACTGCAGTTAAAATCAAGCAATCTTCTAAAATAGGCTGATCTCTATCTACTCGTTTGCGCAACATTGAAGGTGCATTTTGACCTACAAAAGGCAATAAGATAAACTCAGTAATCCTGGCAGGATGATTTTCAGCAATTGCTTTTTTTTGTAGACAGCGTAATTTTTCTAGATGCTCAACCTGCTCTTGGATAGTCTCTATATGACCGGAGAGCATGGTGCTGGTTGTAGGAAGTCCAAGGCTGTGAGCTAAAGTAATGATTTCTAGCCAAATTTGGCTATTAATTTTTTCCGGACAGATGATCTTTCGTACTCGCTCAGTGAGTATCTCTGCCGCTGTACCAGGCAAAGAATCAAGTCCTGCAGCCTTTAGTTCTACTAAGACATCTTTGTAGGTAATTCCATCTTCTCTGGCAATAAATTCAATCTCTTGGGGAGAGAAAGCATGGAGGTGCAGTTGCGGATATTTATCTTTGAGGATTGAGACTAGATTTAAATAATAATTAAGACTTTTCCCTTCTAACTTAGCATTGGGATTAAGTCCGCCTTGCATGCAGATTTCCGTAGCTCCTATAGCTAGAGCAGATTGGGCTTTTTCTAAGATTTGATCGCTCTCAAGGAAAAATGCTCCTTGATCTTGAGCATCGCGGCGAAATGCGCAAAAATTACAATGCTGCTCACAGATATTAGTAAAGTTAATATTGCGATTAATAACATAGCTAATGCTTTCTCCTGCTTGTTGGGAGCGCAAAAAATTTGCCATATTTTTTAACAGCTCTAAGTTTTCAGGCTCTCTAGAGCTCAAAAGCACAATAGCCTCTTGAGAAGAAATCTCTACTCCCTCTTTAGCTTTTTCTAAAATCTTTTTGAACTCTATTTTGCTATACATTTATAAAAAAGATTCCTCGAGAGGAATTGGTCATGATCAATATTTCTCCATATTACTTTTTGAGCTGAGCCTATTTCCAGTCCTGCCAAGACTCGTTAAATACAGAGGTATTGGGAAAGGCTGTGGGATTTCCACTTTTTTCTAATCTTAATTGAAGCTCTTTTAATTTGGGATCATTGAGCAAAGGATTTTCAACTAACTGATAGGGGAGCAGATTTTTTTCTAGGCTAAAAATAGCTGTTTCCCCAGCAGCTATACCAGAAGACCATTCAAAAGAATGAACCCGATAAGCAGCCGCCGCGATATGGCTCAGGGCAATACTCTTGCCTGATATCAAAAGATTATCTATTTTTTGGGGGATTATACTACGTAGTGGAATTTGGAAAGGATAGGCTATACCTTGACCTCTGCGCTCTCCTGCTTTTTCTCTATTACCAGGAGCTTCTGGCGGGGATATAGTCAAGCAGGGGTGAAGATCAATTGCATAATGTCCAATCCCAACTGAATCAGGATATATAGTAGATCGGCTGCGCTGTTTAACTTGATCTGCAGCAAGGCTTCCATCGAGAACTTTAAAACCTTCCAAGCCAGAGAGTAAACCGAGTAAGTGACGGTATTTTTCTGGACCTAGGGCTTCTCGGTAGTAATCCTGTTGATAATTGGCACGAGATATATCTATTTCTGTGATTCTAAAGCCATCTTCGTAGCCGAAATAGGGCCTGCCAATGATGTGGCGAGATTCACGAATGTAGGGATATTTAGATAATCCATGATCAGTGCCCATCGGAGAATCCAGGCCTTTGAGAAAACGATGCCTAGGATCTGGTTTTTTGATGCCATCTCCTAATTGAGAATCTGTAGTGCCTTCAACTAACCAGTAATAGTAACCCAGTGCATTTTCCTCAGCTTTGCCAAGAGTATCAATCCTGAGACCACCTAACCAACCACTGGGCTTGAGCTGACCATCTGCTTGCAGCTGTTCTCTGGTGTAAATTAAATTATCTTGAGAAGTTCCTGGGCGGTAGTCATTCCCCCAGGTCCAGTTTTGCATCGAAATATCCCCAGGAGTAGGAGTAGCATAGCTGATTCCACTAAAACTTGTCTCAGGACCAGGGTTAGGATTACTGATGCGTCGATAGGTAAAAACAAAATCAAAATTGGCTAATCTTTTTAGCTCATAACTGTAGTAAGGAGAATATTGAGGATAGAAAGCGGGCATAGGGTTTACCTGCGGCTCGGCAGTTCTCTCCATAGCAAAGGTATAGGTAAAACCTTGGAGGCAATAGGGATCTCCTTCAATACTGGAAGAAGATGGCTCTAAGTAAGACAATGGCTCAGCGCCCAAGCGATAGGGCAAATCAGCTAAAGCTATCAATTCACCTGTTTCAGTTGCTTCAATAATATACCAGGGGGCTATCAGTCCTTGATTTTTTGCTGAAGGGACAAATTTGATTATTTTTTTGTGAAAAAGAGCCGAATCTTTGAACGTATAGGCATCCTTGATAGTCTTCGAGAGGGGCTGACTATTGAGAGATGGAGCTCCTGGTGCGGGGCTACGTTGAATAGCTATAGCACTAATAATCTGCTTGCTACCTTGTGTTTGCTTGATTTCTAAATCCTTGATTACAGTTGCGGGAAACCATTTGAGTTGCCCTTTGCCTTTTATAGCGGCATCTTGTAGTTGTTCAAAGAGAACTTTATGTCCATCACTAGGCAAAAAACACATCGTACTTACCCAACAGCCACCAGGATTAGGCCTGCTGTAATGATTGTGGAGCTTTTCAGTCAGCTCTTGATAGCCTTTAGGGAAAAAATTTAATTTTCTTTGAGTGGGGCGTTCATCCAAGGCGGAAGTTCCTTGTGAAGAGATTTGACCGCCAACCCAGTCAGTAATCTCGCTTACGCAAACGGTTTTACCTGCAAGAAGGGCTTGATAAGCCGCTGCTGAGCCTGCTAAACCTCCTCCAACTACTAAAATATCACATTGAACTACTTCTTGATCTGTTTGCGCCAAAGCCATATTATTAACCAAGGCAAAAGGCATTACCATCAAGTACTGAAGAAGTCTACGAAACATATATAACTTTTTTAGCTCAGATAGTCGACTAATTAGACCTCACCGGGGAGGACTCTTGCAGATTGATTTGTTCTTCCCATTCTTTATTTTGCCATAGCTTCTCATCTAGAGCCATTCTTTCAATTGCACTGGCAATACGGAGAGCCTTGAGCGCTTGCTCTCCTCCAACTGATGGTTCATCTCCTCCTCTGACACAATGGACAAAATGCTCCAGCTCGGCATGAAGTGGTTCTATGTTACTAGTATGGACTTTTTCGATTAATCCATCTTGACGATAGAGAACTTGCCCATAGTCTGTCACATAATTTCCCGTAGTCTGCCGATGGATCAAGATCTCGTTATTGAGAAAATCAGCCTCAGTTAGGGATGCTTTACAATGTGCCGCTAAATGCCTGATCTTACGATGGGTTACTTTACTAGCTGTGATAGTAGCGACAATGCCGTTGAGAAAACCTAATGTTGCTGTTACATAGTCAAGAGAGCCTGATTGCGATACTCGAGAACCACTGGCAGTGACCTTAACTATAGGCGCATCTACCAATTCCAAGATCAAATCAATATCGTGAATCATTAAATCCAGCACTACAGAAACATCATTAGCCCTTTGGGAATAAGGACTCATCCGATGTGCTTCTAATGCCAGCAACTGTTCTGTTTTAAGTACTTTGCTCAATTCTTGAAAGGCAGGATTGAATCGCTCTATATGACCTACCTGTAATATACAGTCAGACTGAGCTGCGGCGTTGACTAAAGATTCAGCCTCAGCAATACTTGCTGCTATTGGCTTTTCTATTAAGGTATGAACTCCTGCTTCCAGGCAGTCTAGACCGACTCTATGGTGAAGAAGTGTCGGGACAGCCAAACAGACAGCATCTATATGAGGTAGAAGATCCAAGTAGTTTTCAAAAAAACGAATACGATATTTGCCCGCGGTATCCAAACCACGCTCTATATTGAGATCGGATATTCCAACTAATTCGACATCTTTGAGCAGGCTTAGGACTCTTGTATGATGCTGTCCCATATTGCCCACACCTATTACACCAATTTTAATGGGCTGAATGACACTTTTTTGCTTAATCTGACTATGGGAGTTTTCCGGCATTTTTCAAGTGACTCCTTTTGACACCCTCTGCTACCTTGTCCTGAAAAGATGTTATCACAGTGATTTGACAATTTATCTCTTTTTTTTTGCTGCAAATTTAAAACCTCCATCTTTGTATTAAAGACAGAGGTTTAACCAGTCAAAAGAAGATAAATTACTACATCAAGCCCAACTGAGCTAATATTCCTTTACCAGTTAACAATTCAGTAGCAATTCCGATAGCAAAACCTAACATCGCCAAACGGCCGTTCCAGTTTTCGGAAAAGCTATTGAAACCAAATTTTGACTCTTTATTTTCCATGACACAGACCTCTATATTCGATAAACGCGATTTAGTCAATGACTATTCTTCAAATTTAGCATATTTTTTTACTTGCAGCAACAATACTTTACATAACTGAGAAAATTAAATCGAGCTAAAATGAACTTGATTTGATAGGTAGAGATAATGACAAAATCTGACCCAGATAGAAAAATTGTCCATAGAGAATTTGGAGAAAATTCTCCAGCATTGCAAAGAGCTACCCCAGAAGTTTCTCCCAAACAACAATCACTGAGAGTTCAAGCAACCCGCAGTGGTAGAAAAGGCAAAACTGTAACAGTTATCACAGGCTTTCAAACTTCTCATGAGAGCCTACAGGCAATCTTAAAGCAACTTAAAACTATTTGTGGCACTGGCGGAACACTCAAAGAGCAGACCCTGGAAATTCAAGGTGAACACAAAGAAAAAGTAGTGCAGATTTTGATCCAACTTGGCTATCAAGTGAAAATTAGCGGTGGTTAGCCTTTGCAACTTGGTTTTTATACATTTCTTGAATAACTAAGCTTGGATCAATATACTGACCGTCAAACTTTATACCCCAATGTAGGTGAGGTCCTGTGGTATTGCCACTTACACCAACGCGGGCAATTCTTGTTCCGTAAGATATAGTTTGTCCTAGAGTCAGCATGATCCCACCTTCGGAATCCAATAGATAGCGCCGGCCATTGGGAAGATCTTGAACATTGCCAATTAAATGACAATAGACATGTTGCCAACGCCCTGATTCAATTTTGATCATGGTTCCACAACCGGTATTATCAGAAAGCTCAACTACTTTGCCAGACCACCAGTTACGAACATAGCTTCCATAGGGAGCCGCAAGATCTAAGCCATAGTGAAACTGCCACTGATTAGTCGCTGGAGAGATACGGTAGCCAAAACCAGAAGTAAAGGCTTGAAAATTCTCAACTGGAAAAGAAGCATATTGCCAGGGATTATTGGTGTTAGGCTTGCTATTTCTCGCTAGAAGAGGTTTACTCTGAAGGAGCAGCAAAAGGGGAATCAGAAAAAAACAAAACAGTCGGATCTTTTTGGGGAACAGTTGATATAGATTATTTATTTGACGAAACACAATCTTCAGTCCTTAATGAAAACCAACCGAGTTAAAAATTGTAAATTACTTCTATTAAAAATTTATGATGTTAGTTAAACTTTTGCAACCTAATCTGGTTCTTGGTGGACCAGTAACCTTGATTACACCAGATATGCTTGAGCAATATTATCTCAAGGGACTGATTCTGGATGTAGATGAAACCCTTGTTCCTTGGCATCATAGCGAAGTTTCAGAGCAGTTGAGCGACTGGATAGAACAACTCAAAAATTCACCGATCGCTCTGTGTTTGGTCAGCAATAACCTTAGCCAAGAAAGAATTGGCAGCATTGCTAAATCCTTGGATTTGCCTTATCTAATAGGCGCTGGTAAACCTTCAAGACGTAAGCTCAAAAAAGCTCTCGAGCAGATGGACGTACCAGCGTCTTCTGTGGCTATGGTCGGAGATCGTCTCTTTACCGATGTCTTAGCTGGCAACCGTTTGGGACTTTTTACTATCTTGGTAGAGCCAATGGTAGAAGATAACCAGACCTACAAGAACTGGACTCATTGGGTACGTAACCTAGAGATAGGTATTTCCCGGCTTATAGGAGTCTCTTTTAAGCCTCAACATAACTTTACACAAGTAGACAAATAGACAAGAAAGTAAATCTAAAGAAATAATAAAAAAATGGGGATCGCTTATAATGCGTTGCTAAGATAAATACATATAGAAATGAGGTCAGCAGATATAAAGACCTTAAAAATAACAAGAAACCTTAGTGGTACCAAGAAAATTTTGGTACCACTATTGCTTTTACGAATTTCTACCCGAAGGAAGAATGTTGGTTGGTTCTGGTTCAAGCAAAAGAGCTCTTACCAAACGAATGAGATTTTTTTGAGCTAGTCCGGCAAAGATCTCCTGTCCCATATGTTGAGTCTCAGGTTTTTGAATCATTTTTACTAAAGCCAAGATCAATTGATTTACATCAAAGCCTGGAGTATCTTTGATAATGCTAAAAACTCTGCGCAGTAAATCTAGGTTATTTGTGTTTTGTTCAAGCTCGCTAGGGGGTTTGAGAGCAGGCAGTCCTATCTGCTCGCGGATCGAGGTTGAAAAATTATAAATACTCCTGCGCCCAAAAATATCTAGAGAATTGATAATCTCTTGGGTTAGACTTTCTCTGATAAAGCTACCTCTTTCGGAAAAAAGGTATTCAGTGGCTTGGTCGAAAACTTTGGAAATATCGTAGTCTTGAGAATTTTTGGCGTTTTTGAGCAGATTTTCTAAGCGATTCCAACGAAAACTACCATCTTTAAAAAGAAGATCTTTAAGAGAAGTGCGAAGTTCTGGCGATGGATCAATCAATAAACGCTTGGCAATGTATGGGTAAGCCTTGCTCAGAACTTTAAAATCCGGATCTATACCAATAGCAATTCCTTCTAGAGTCACCATAGAGCGAATGATCAAGGCGTAGTAAGCTGGCACGCTAAAAGGCAACTCGTACATCATCGCTGACATTTTATCAGTAATACTTTTAAAATTCAGCTCAGCTACACTAGCTCCTAGAGCATTGCCAAATACCTCTGCCAATGCTGGAATAATGGGGGTTAAATCAGTATCGGGTTGTAGAAAGTCCAATTTAATATAATCATAGGCTAGAGCCTCAAAATCCCTATTGACCAGATGGACTACCGCCTCAATCAAGCCGTAGCGCTGATAAGGCTTAATAGTACTCATCATGCCAAAATCCAGATAAGCCAAGCGTCCATCAGGCATAGCTAAAAGATTTCCAGGATGGGGATCAGCGTGAAAGAATCCATGTTCGAGTAATTGGCGCAAAGAACAATTAACCCCTACCTCTACCAGATGAGTAGCATCAATACCTTGTGCCTGGATCTCTTTGATATTGGTTAGCTTGGTACCATCTATCCATTCCATAGTCAGAACTCTTTTGCCTGTGTACTGCCAATAAATCTTAGGAACATAGATTTCAGGAATATGTCCATATAACTCAGCAAAACGCTCAGCATTATGACCTTCATGGCTATAGTTAAGCTCTTCAAAAATTCGCCCAGCTAGCTCATCAGTTATGGCGACGAGATTTGAGCGCAGCCTTTTGAATCTTGCATTAGCAAATTCAGCAAGTCTACGCATGATGTAGATATCCAGCATGATTGCTTCGGAAAGGTCCGGTCTTTGAACTTTAACAGCTACCTTTTCCCCGGTTTTAAGCATACCTTGATATACTTGCCCAAGTGAGGCTGCTGCAATGGGATCACTAGAAAGATAAGCATAGATCACATCTGGAGTAGCGCCCAATTCCTCTTCAATAAAACGATGGGCAATCTCATTGGCAAAAGAAGGTAACTGATCTTGTAATATTGTCAGCTCTGATAAATACCCGGGTGGCACTAGATCTGGCCTAGTTGAGAGTGCTTGACCAATTTTGATATAGGTTGGGCCTAAGCGAGTGAGAATCTCTCGAAGTTGAGCTCCTCTTTTTCTTTCATTTTTTTCCAGATTGTTAGTAGTGCGGTCCCACCAGATACTTATGCCAAAAGTTAGAAAAGGCAACACAACAGTAAAAAAGCGCTTGACTACTTGCCAGGGACGTCGATCATGATAGGCATTGATAAAGTCTGGGTCATAGCGCCAACTCTCATCTTCAATAGGGACCACAGATTCTACCGTAATAGTGTCCGGTGAAATGGAAGAAATGGCAGTAGATTCGTTCATGGATCTCAACAATAAGCCTTTATATACAACTCTCAAGTGGTTGTGTGAACTATTGTAACAATAATTGAGAGCCGCTAGATAGATAGTGCTTGCCCAACAGATGAGGTTGGTTTTCCCACCAAGACTTAACAGATATACAATAAATCAGTAACAACTTATCTAAAAAATATGCAGCCTGAACTTTTACTTGTTATAGTTTCGACAATTGGCACTGCTATTTGGACAGTTTTAACCTGGGTTGAGCAGGAAGAAAAAGAAAGAAAATCCGAAGAAGATCAAATTGATACGCTTTATGTCAATCCCTTTTTGCTAGCTGCTGAAGAGCTGCAGATGCTTCTTTACGACCTTTTAGCTGAAAAGGAGATAGAGTTGCTCAGAACAGGAGTTTCCCACGAAGGAGATAATCCAAACTCAATCAGCTACCATGAAGTTCTTGAAATTATCTACCCATTTGTCAAATTCTTCGGCTGGTCTATCTGCTTTTATCGTTTTGGTTCTTATTCACAGGATAAAGATGCCATCTTGATGGCCAGAAAAATCTGTTTGATGTTTGCCGATCGCGAAACTTTTGGTGATGATCCTTTTCGCTTTTCCCTAGGCAAACAGCATGCTCTTGGTCGTCAATTTGTCACAAAAATTTCTTCGACCTCAGTAGAGCAGATGACAGAGTTCTATGCCGCTACACTCTATGAGTTTGATGAAAAAGTTATGCAAAGCAAGCAAGAATCTGGTCCTCTCTACCAAGACCTCAGCCTCTTAATTAATAGCATCAGCAATACAATATCTTCTGATAAACTTCCCGGCAGAGCTAGATTGAGTGCTATTCAAAGTGAATTAGTCAATCTAATTATCTATATTGAATCTAAGGAAAAATTTACTCTCACCAATGAAATTAGGAAACAAACTAAATTGCTTGGGAACAAAATCATAATTACCGAAGCTCAGATAGTCTCAGCCAAATCAGATTGGATCCCTGCATTTTTTAACTTCACCCCTGTTGCCAACCAAAGTGAAACTATAGAAAAGGCGCAGGTTATACATAGTATTCCTGGCCGGGTCAGACTAAAGGTTCCCGGGCTCAATTACGATCAAAATTATGCAAACGAGTTGATATCCTGGATAGAAAAAATACCAGAAATTATGTCAGTCCAAGCTAATTCTCAAGCTAGCTCTCTTACGATTCAATATGATCCAAATACTGTAGAAAATATTGCATCTATCCTACTAGATAAGATCAACAATACATTAACCTTATCTAGTCAAGTGCTCTAGAAAAATTCCGCTCTATATTCTACTGCTGCCTTATGACTTTGGCTTGGTTTTAATATAGTCAAATTATCTCCTGTATTAAAAGCATTGCGAGTAGCACTCCAGGGTTCAAGGCAGAAGAATTCTTTACCTTTGACGGTCCAAAATACTAACCAAGTTGTAAAAGCATCATATTCGATGCTTAACTTGAGCCTGCGGTCTTGATCTAAAGAAGAAGTAGAGTTAGTACCTAAATTACCAAAAGCATAGTCAATCTCTTCAAGTTCAAAATCAAACTTGCCATTAAAAGCATTAACCTGTTTGGTCTTGTTGTCTTGATAATTTTGAGAAGGAATCACTACTTCAAGCTCATTTTTATTCCCACAGAGGAAGTAGGGATGAAAGCCAGCAGAAAATGGCATTTCCTTAGTATCAAGATTCTTGTATTCTTGCAAGATTTTGAGTGAGTTACCTTTAAGAAGATAGGTAAAAATTAACTGAAAATCAAAAGGGTAGACTTGTTTGGTCTGTTCATTACTTTCGAGAATCAGGCTGAGACTTGCACCATCATTTGTATTTTGATCTGCCACTTGCCAGGGGAGCTCTCTAGCAAAACCATGCTGTTTAATTTCATAGCTCTTGCCATCAACGCTATAGTGATTGTCCGGCAGATTACCACAAAGGGGAAAGAGAATGGGATTACCTCCTCTAACACTCAAATCGGGAGATTTAAAGCGCTCACGATCTAAATAAAATACATCTTGATTAGCTATTGACCAGAGAGTAGCGATTCCTCCTCTTTCGGGAACAATTTCTACCTTTGCCGCTGAATCACTATCAGCTAGGATATAGGTTTTATACTGCCTCTGTTCGAGATTGATACTATACATAGATTCTATTGATTGAGTTTGTTAGATTGATCCTACCATCGCTCAGGGAAGTTACTCCTTCCAATAGGTAATAGCTGGACTAAGTCTGACAATTTGAGTTTTGGGATAGTAAAAATAGAGAATTTTTTCAGTAGACCAACCCAATTGGGCTAAATTATATGAACCATATTGACTAAAGCCCACCCCATGTCCAACCCCACCACCTATGAAACGATAGCCTATCAATTTACTTTGAGGATCATAGACCGGCTGAGGATAAAATAAAGTACTCCAAGGCTTACTAAAGGCGCTCCTGATCTCATTTTTTTGCAATTCGATCTCACCTTGATCACTACGTACAAGCAGAGAGATTATACGGCCTGAATTAGAGCGCTTGGTAACCTTAAGATCTAGCAATTTTTGAAAGTTAAACTTACTCATGTGACGTCGCTGATAATAATCTTTAAGCTCTTTGGTAAGTTCAACCAAAGTACTATAACGATCCCAGCGAAATAATTTCCTTTGGCTCTCATTAAATCCACTTTTTAAAGAGATGAACTTACGAAATGTTTTCTCATCATTGAGAGGATATTTATTTAGATTCCAGATAGGCTTAGATGAATCGATCACAGATTTTAGATAGGGTTTATCTGGTCCATTCCAGACATCTCGAAATGTGGCTGTCACTCCACCGGTCATTTCGCTATAGAGAGCATCTATTAATTCTTGGTGGTAAGTAAGAACCTGACCTCTAGTCTCTTTAATGGCCTTGTCAGCTTGTTTGGAAGTTTCAGAAATTCCGAAATAAACTTGACAATGAACCGTGGCACAGAGCTGATAATTGTCAATTTCAAATCTGCGGAGATTTCTGAGCGCATAAGTCCTAGCAAGGATTACTTGGGCTTTGAGAGCATTAAATGGAGCATTAGGACCAATTTCATTGGGAACTACACCTCTAAGATATATTTCCAAAGGAACTCGATTGACAAGAGTGTAACTATTGTAGGCATTCGGTTGGAGTACTAATTTGCCAGGATAGAGATGAGCTATTTTTTCATCTTTTTGTTTAATCTCAAAAAGAGCACTTTTATCTGAGATCTCTAATTGGTTTGTTTCTAGAATTTTGTTGCCAATTTTTACCGAGAGTAGATTTTGGCTTTTGCGCATTTGACTACTCAATATAGGCTGACTTGAGCCACCTGATAGTTGAATTTGTTTGAGTAGAGCTGCTCTTAGTTCATTAGTAGAATAGCGAGATCTTTTAGCCCAAACTTCCCAGCGCTCTGGTTGTCCAATCTCTACTTCTACCCCTTTTGTTTTCCAACTTTTGGCATTATCCAAGGCCGATTCATAACTAGAGTAGTCACCTAGAATTATTTTTTCCTCAATTACTGGCTCTTTGAGTTTTTTTTGCACTATTTCTATATTCAGCTCAGGCACTTGAATAGTTGGCTGTTTCGGAATTTTGACAGTGATCGTCTCTTTGTTGTGACTTTTGATGATCAGCCGATCTTTAATATTTTCACCGAATTTTTGTACTATACCAATTTGCAGCTCTATATCTTTATCTTTAGCTACTTTTTTAGATTGAGCCAAAACTGACAATTCAGCTAAGGACAAAAACAATAAAGCCACTAATATTGCGCTCACTTTTTTCATGATTTTTATTATTAAATTTTTTCTCTAAACTATTGATCTAAAAAAAACAAAACTTAGCAAAATCATTACCCCCCTAGGCAATGAAATTAGGAACATAATAGTCTAAGTTAACTGCTAAAGACAAGGGTAGATAAGTTTGAGATAATAGAGGGTAACCTATTGAGCAGACCGGTTGCAAAAGTGTCTTTGCTGAGGAAACTTAATTGCACTCACAGTCATAGTAAACTATAACTAAAGATTGTATTTAAGTCCTATGACAAATTCAGCCGATGTTCGCAGGAAACTGGTAGAAGCGCTACAGATAGATTTGATTGGTCCTTCGGTTGAAGATCCGCTTTATCAAGATGAAATCATAGCTCAATCCCCCTCAACTTGGTACCTCTCAGGTTTTTTGGTACCTCATGAAGCCCGATACAGTCAAAGGCTAGATGAGGCATTAACAGATGAGACTATAGACCAAATTGGTCAAAAAGCCAATGCCGAAGATGAAACGCTGCCGCAAGAAGCTTCCTCAGCTCGCAAAGCTCTATTTCCCTCTTCTATCGGATTGAGTTTTCTGCTGCCAAAGAGAGCAGAATCGATTGAAGTGATAATTAACTGGGGAGATTATATACCCCTAGAAGATGAGCAAGCAAATCTTTGGCAAAGAGTGCCACGAAAAGCCAGATTATCTATCCCCGTAGTTCAGAAAAACTATCAAAAAATCGATATACCCGATACTGAAGGTCTGCAACTAGTTATATCTATTAATCCAGTTAAAGATAACCCCAGACTGCCTGTAGCAACTAAATCTTTGTCAGTATTTCTGGTCAATAGTCGTAAGATTGCCCTTGAGCATCAGAGGGATTTAGCCTATATTTTTCAAGCCAGTTTGATTGTTAAAGCTCCTGAAGATTTTGTTGCGCGCCCTAATTTAACAGGAAATTTGAGTAAGGATGAAGATGAATGCATAGCTGATTTACAGTATCAGTATGACTATGAATTTGCCGTTGGACATAATATTTCAGCAGTTGCTATAGAAAAAGCAGGTAAATGTAGTGAGATTCGCACTGCCTGGATCCCTAGCGCTGAAGTTGAAAAAGTAGAGCCCTCTTCTATTGAGGGACTAGAGTTAAGTATGGAAAAGTTGGCTCAGGCTCACAATAGCAAGAAAATACAAGATATGCTTAGACCTCTAGTTCCAGCTTATGAGCTATGGTTACAAGAGCAAAATGCTAAAAGTTATAGCCCAGATCGTCTCAAAATAGCCCAAGATCTCTTAGAAAAAGCCAATAAAGTCAAAGATCGCATTGCATCAGGAATCAATTCTCTAGAAAACCCTCTGATTTTAGAAGCCTTTCAAATTACCAATAGGGTTATTGCCCGTTCAATCAAACAGCGTTTTCCAGATAGTAATAATGAGCCCAAATGGCGTCCTTTTCAAATAGCCTTTGTGCTAATGAATATAGTAGGGCTAGCTGAACCAACCCATAGTGAGCGCAATATAGTAGATTTATTATTCTTTCCAACCGGTGGCGGTAAAACTGAGGCTTATTTAGGTTTGGCAGCTTTTACCATGGCTTTGCGCAGACTCAAAGATCCCACTATAAATTCTAGTGGAGTCACTGTTTTGATGCGCTATACCTTGAGGTTGCTCACCTTAGATCAATTGAGCAGAGCTGCAATTATGGTCTGCGCTCTAGAGCTGGAACGCAAAGAAAACCCAGCAAAATTAGGGATATGGCCATTTGAAATTGGGCTTTGGGTAGGAAATGCTGCTACGCCCAATCGGCTGGGAAAAAAAGGGCAAGAAGATGAAACCTCAGCTCGCTCGAGAATCTTATCTTATAAAAGTGGCAAAACAGAGCAAATGCCAATTCCTCTGGAGAATTGCCCTTGGTGTGGCAGTAGGTTTAATAGTAATTCTTTTCAATTAATCCCCAATTCGGATTATCCCACCAGATTGGAGCTTACTTGTGTCAATCGCCGATGTCAATTTCGCTCAGGCAATCCCCTGCCTATTCTAACTATCGATGAAACAATCTACCGCCGATTACCAGCATTTCTACTGGCTACAGTTGATAAATTTGCCAGTTTGCCTTGGGTTGGCGAAAGTAGCACCCTTTTTGGGGCAGCAGTAGTTGATCATGATCAATATGGATTCTATGGATCAACCAATGCTGAAATAGGAGAACGAGCAACAGAGATCAATATCAGACCACCAGATCTGATTATTCAAGATGAACTACATCTAATTTCAGGTCCTTTGGGTACCATGATGGGTCTCTATGAAACTGCCATTGATTATCTCTGTTCCTATGAGATTGGCTCGCTCAAAATCTCACCCAAAATTGTCGCTTCTACGGCCACTGTCAGAAGGGCAAGCGCGCAGATTCAATCTCTTTTTGGGCGTGATAGGGTTGAAATTTTCCCTCCACCAGGACCCAATCGCCATGATTCTTTCTTTGCCCGAACCGTACCAGTTAATGAGAGCAATGGACGGCTTTATTTGGGTATAGCAGCCCAAGGTCGCAGCTTAAAGGTGATTTTGCTACGGACTTACCTTGCCTTGATGTCTTGCGCTCAAAAATCTTGGCTCGAAGCCGGGGGTGATAAAAATCCAAATAATCCAGCTGATCCCTATATGACCTTAGTAGGCTATTTCAATTCACTCAGAGAACTAGGCGGCAGTCGGAGAATTGTAGAAGATGAGGTTAAATCGCGCCTGGAAAAATATCTCAGCAGAAAAAGAGAAAACGAGAGTCAAGGTATATTTTGTAATCGTACTATAGCCGATGAGCCCCTAGAGCTAACCTCAAGAGTGAGCACTGCTGCTGTAGCCCAAGCCAAAGCCCTGCTAGCTCAAAACTTTCAATCCCAAAAAAAATTAGATATAGTCTTGGCTACCAACATGATCTCAGTAGGATTGGATATCACCAGATTAGGTTTGATGGTAGTCTATGGTCAACCTAAGACAGTTTCTGAATATATTCAAGCTACTAGTAGAGTAGGTAGAGATGATCAAAGGCCTGGCTTAGTAGTGACATTGTTCAATGTCCATAGACCAAGAGATCGTTCACATTATGAAAGATTTCAGCTCTGGCATAAAACTTTCTACCGCTCGGTTGAGGCAAATAGCGTTACTCCTTTTTCTCCAAGGGCTCTAGATAGAGGGCTAGCTGGGGTCATTGTAACTTTAGCCAGATTGGGCTGTAAGGAGTTAACCCCAGCACTTAAAGCCTCTGAAATTGGGCAATATCGCCATATGCTTAATTTTATTTTTGAAGCGATCTGCGATAGAGCCAAATTACAAAATCAAAATAATTTAAAAGAGAGAATAAACGATTGTCTCGATAGTTGGCAGATTATTGCCGCTGATAAAGGCCTATTGCAGTATCACAAAGAAGAAGGCAACGCCCCACCGTTACTTTATGATCCTCTTGATATTGAGCTGGAAAATCAACCACCAATTGCCAGCAAATTCAAAGCTCAGCGTAGCTTGCGTAATGTTGAGCCTACCGTGAATCTTTGGGTAAATAATCCTATTGGAGTTGAGAAAGAATTATGAAACACAACAATCAAACCCCTGATGGTGAAATAAGACAAAGTCAAATTCTCTCAACCTATGGACCAGGAGCTATGGTTGATCTACCCAACCAGTCAGTGATTATTGGCGGGTTAGGGTATTGGCTTTTTCCTAGAACATATAAAAAAATCCAAGAAGAAAGACTTGAGGCAGCAGTTTGCAAAATTTTAGGATTATCTAAGATTGAACTGCGCCAACCTCCAACTTCCAACAATACTTATTCTGAAATAAAAACAGGCATACGCACTTTTATTTTTCCTGCCTGGTTTTTGGCCCAGATTGAAGAAAAATGGCAAGCAAATGGCAAAGAATATCGTACCAGACCTTTAGTTCCTTGGCAGCATTTATCTTCTGGAAAATATCTAGATCGCAATCGCAAAAAACACTCTGTAGTTCCAGTGCGATTTGTCCAGGCCTGTGTCAATGGTCATATTTCTGATGTGAATTGGATGGCCTTTGTCCATGGGCAATTTTCCAGAGGATGTCTTGGACCTCTTTGGTTTGATGAGGGACAAACAAGTAGTGATTTTGCTGAAATTTTTGTTCGTTGTGAATCTTGCCTGGCCCGGCGCCCTCTTTCAGATGCTACTATTGCCGATTTTAAAGCTCTAGGCGCCTGTCGGGGTGAGCGTACTTGGCTAGGAGATCGCGAAGATTGCCTTTCTAGAGAAACTGGTAAACCTGTTGCCAATCGTCTATTAGTACGCTCTGCTAGTAATGCCTATTTTCCCCAACAAGTCAGTGTGATTTCTTTGCCACAAAAAGATCAACAACTAAGAGAATCAGTCAATAAAGTATACGAAATCATTAGCTGCGCAGAAAATATTCAAGATATTGGCATCTATCGGCGGGTTCAACAGGTAAAATCCGTACTGCAGCGCTTTAGTGATGAGCAGATATGGCAAGAAGTACAAAGAAGAAAAAATAATCCATCCTCCTCCCAACAGGTCAATAAAACCATCAAACAAAGCGAAATTGAAACTCTACTCTCTTTAAGTGAAGATGATGATATTGATGGGGATGATTTTTCTATCCGTAATCAAGATGTTCAAAATTTAGATCAACAACTCCAGGGTAAGCTAGAGCGCGTTGTCTTAGTAGATCGTTTAAGGGAGGTAGTTGCCCAGATTGGATTTACTCGCTTTGAACCAGTAATTGCCGATATCGATGGAGAATTAAAACTAGATATCAGACCAGCTCCTCTAGATAGCAATATCAAATGGTTGCCGGCAATTGAAAATAGAGGTGAAGGAATCTTTTTGTCTTTTTTTAGTGAGGCAATTGAGAGATGGCTAGCGCTTGAAGCGGTTCAAAAAAGGGGGAAAACTTTAAAACAAGGTTTTCTCGAATGGTTGGCACGCAAGGGATATAGCAGCGAAAAATTCAGCTTTCCCGGGCTACCCTATATCATGTTGCACTCTCTATCACATCTTCTAATCACTAGTTTGTCACTAGAATGTGGTTATAGTGCTAGTGCCATTCGAGAGCGAATCTACGCAGGCGATGGTGGTGGTTATGGAATCTTGCTCTATACGGGCTCTCCAGGTTCAGAAGGAACCTTGGGTGGCTTGGTACAACAAGGAGAAAAAATTACAGAACATTTAATCAATGCCCTTGAACTTGGTAAATTCTGCTCAAACGATCCAGTTTGCGCCTCTCATAGGCCTGATGCAACCTATGAAGAGAGATTTCTCCATGGCGCCGCTTGTCATGGCTGTTTACTGATAGCCGAAACTTCCTGCGAGAGACGCAACGAATTTCTAGATCGCGCTTTGGTTGTCAATACGATAGAAGAACTTGGAGCTGAGTTTTTTTAAAAAAACTTGCAAGAGATTCAACGAATTTGGATATCTACCATAAAACTTTTTACAGCAGTGGCATAGGTCGATCTAATACGCTTTAAATTTAGCACCAGATGAACAGTGCCAGGAGCTTTGGCTTTGAAGCGAAAAATCTTGGTTCCAGTTACCCCAGAACTAGCTGGCCCTGGATCAGAGACAAAATCCATTCCATCGGTATCAAGCAAGCGGTTATCTGTCTTACCTATTGACCAACGGTAATTAGATGTGCGGTTTTCCTCTAGTTTGATCAAAATTGGAGTGCCTGGTTTTGCCGTGATCTTAGAACCATAATCATCACCTGTCAGAATAATTGGAGAAACGCTCTGATCACTAGCTGATGTACTACCACCATTGGGAACCGCAACAGCGCTCTTAGATATAGGAAATGAAGCTACCAGCATGGCTGTGCAAAACCCTGCAGCGGTTTTTAGACGCAATTGATTGACCATAAATTTAATCAAATAAATTTTAATTTTAACTTTTTTTTGGGCGCCGTTCTTTTTTGAGCGCTCTTGATTCTATCTTGAACGGCGGAATTTCCCTTAATTGCAACTCATCCAGACTATACTGCTCACATACCAGACTCAAGCGCTTACTGTTAGGACTTGTTACTGGATTAACTGAATGCGTCAAGTCTCCCTGGAATATCACCATGGTATTAGCCCTAGGCTCTATTAGTCCGACTTGTCGTTTAGTAGAGCGCAGGGTTAATTCTCCACCTTGGAGATCTTCTGAGACATAGACATAAAGTACACTCACACATAATGGAGGATCTATGTTCTCACAATAGGATCGCAAAGATCGATCAATATGTGGATCCACCCTTGATCCTCCTACTAGCAGCAGTGGATTGAGATAAAAGGCATTACATTGTGGCATAATTGCCTTTTCCAGATATGGTTTGAAATAGGGAAAGCTTTTGTTAACCTCTGGCAGTTGCTCTTTTTGAAAGACTAAAGAAAAGCCTTTAGTTCCCACAAAATCGCGATTTAAATTATTTAGCGCAAAATAGCGACAGGCTAAAATTTCTCCTTGCAACTGGCTCAGATACTCTTGGCTAAAAACTTGGGGATAGCTTTGATAGTAGGGCAAATAATTTATTTCTCCATTGGATCTAATAGCGTATGCGCGGATCAATTAGAGCATTAATCACATCAATCAACAAACTGGCAATGACAACTATAAAACCAAAAAAAATCAAGATTCCCTGCACAGTAGGATAATCCCGCAGAGAAATTGATTCATAGAGCTGATTGCCCAAGCCAGGCCAGGAGAAGGTAACTTCGGTTAAAACCGCACCTCCTAAAAGCGAGGCAAAGGTCAAACCCAAGACGGTGATTACGGGAATCAGGGCATTTCTAAAAGCATGTACCCAGAGAATTTCTCCTTCTTTGATACCACGAGCTCTAGCTGCTTCTACATAGTCAGATTTTAAGGTTTTTTGGAGATTGACCCTGACCATCCTTTCAAAAATACCACTGAGCAGTAGGCCTAAGGTCAATGATGGCAAAGTTAGATAATACAAAGAAGTCAATAATTGAGCAAGATTGCCACTTAGTAAACTATCTAGACTATAGAGCCCGGTGATATTCTGAGGTGGATTTTCACCTAGAGGAAAGCGCGTTCCTAAAGGAAACCAATGAAGCTGTACTGAAAAAATTAACTGAAAAAGCATACCTACCCAAAAGATAGGTAAAGCGTAGGTAATTATGCTAAAAAGTCTTCCACCTGTCCCCCATATAGTTTGAGGATGAGTAGCACTGTACATTCCAATAGCAACCCCAATAATTACTGCAAATAAAAGGCTAAATAAAGCCAATTCTGCAGTTGCTGGAAAATGCTGGAGAATAATTTCTCCTACTGATTTACCTTTACTAGTTAAAGAAGAACCAAGATTAAAGCTAAGCAAATTGCCTAAATAATATAAATATTGTTGCCACAGTGGTAGATCTAGTCCTAGCTTTTCTCTCATGGCTATTTTGGCCGATTCGGGAGCTCTTGAACCCAAAATAGCATCTGCTGGATCTCCAGTAGTTGCTCTTAACAACAGAAATACCAGAGTTACAATAGCCCAGAGCATCAGAGGGGCCAATAGCAACCTTGCGTAAATATAATACTTGAGAGCTTTCCAACGAGACATGATTATAAGCTTAAATTAATGCTCAAAAATAGCCCCGTAGCGAAGTATATCGAGCGCTACGATGGTAGGTAGACAGTCAAAACAGGAATTGGCAAGCTCCTCTAATCCTTCTCTTTGGAGCATCCAGTTGAGCTTTTCTCGTAAGACATGCAGATAGCGCACATCATTGGCAGCGTAGGCAAGTTGCTCACGCGAAAGATTGGCCGCATTTCCCCAATCAGAACTCTGGGAGCTTTTATCTAGCTCGACTCCTGTTAATTCTTGTACTAAAGATTTCAAGCCGTGGTTATTAGTGTAAGTGCGAGCTAATTTACTGGCAATTTTGGTACAGAATATGGGTTTAGTTGAGATGCCCAAATGATGATTTAACTGGGCTACATCAAAACGGGCAAAGTGAAAAATTTTCACAATCTCAGGATTTTCCATTAGTAGCTTGAGATTAGGCGCGCTGCTTTGTCCTTGTAAAATCCGAATTACTGATACTTGGCCAGCTTGATCAGATATTTGAACCAGACAAAGCCTATCTCTTCCTAAAACCAATCCCATCGTTTCTGTATCTACGGCAATAGAATCAGTTGTCAAGTAGTAATCTAACAGTTCTTGATTTAGATCTGTATCAAAAATTTGTAATTTGTCCATCTGAAAAGTGCGTTTTATTAATTATCTTTAGGCGAGGCTATTACTATAGCTCCGTTGGGCTGTATTTTAATAGTACCACCTAATTCTCTGATTTTATTGAGAGCCACTTGGCGAGTTTTGGCAAAGCGATTGTGGGTTAAGATTAATTGCCAGGCTGCTATACGATTTTTTTTACTATAGGGATGAGTGCTAATATACTGTGCCGTTTGTCGATTAGCCTTTGCTAATCTATGATTCAGGGCAATATCGGCCCAATCTGCAGCCATATTGTAAGAATACTTGGCACCTTCTACATCATTGGTAAAGAGAATTTGATCTGTTGCTCTATAGAGCCAGACATAATTGGCATCAGGCTGATAAGGTGAAATATGCTTAAGTCCTTGACCGAGCAGTTCTATTGATTTATCTGGCATTGCTGCATCTATGGAAATAGCGCTAGAGAAAATTAAATAAGCTGGTACGAACCTGGGATCGTATTTGATAATAAGCTCAAGAAATTGCGGGTTCAGTTCGTAACCGGTCTTATCTCGGGCAGTATCATCCCCATAGTATTGAATAAAACGCAGAAAGAACCAATCAGCCAGCAAATTACCATAGCCAAAGGCAGAAAATCTCTTCCAAAATGAGAGGTTATTTTGTTCTTTTTGGATCTCTTGGGCAAGACTTTTTGTATCAATATTGCTATGTTCGAGTTGTTGCCATCTGGGCTCTTGTAACAGTCCGATGGCTACAATACCAGTTACCAGAACTAGGCTATCGAATAGCTTTGCTATTGTTATCACAACTTAAAACTCCATTAGAGTAAGTAGGCGGGCTAGGAGCAGTAGCTGTTGTTCTTACATCCAATGCCTCACAGATAATGCTGGCATAGTTTCCTGCGCGATCAGATGCAATCGCAGAGACATAGTTTTTAGATGATGCTACATATTGAGAAAGCGCATTGGCACTAAAAGAAGCATAAGTAGAATTAGGCGCGCTCAAATCAGTAAAGGAATAGTAATTCCAGGCAAGCTTAACATCTAGCAAAGAAGAAGGGAGAAATTGTCCATATACCGAATATGCACTCAGTTCACCTTTATTAATGCGGCCTAGATTAGCTATAGCTTCAGCTTGTCTGCCTTTGCCAATTAGATTCAATAAGTTGGGTAGAGTAATGGCAGCTAGTATACCAATAATCACAATCACAACAAGTAGTTCGATTAGAGTAAAACCTGTATCTTCTCTAGCGCTGATCAGATTTTGGAGTAGTTTGATTTTGAAGTTATTATTCATAAAGTAAAAAAAGGGGGAGGATTATCCCTCCGTTGTTTCTGAAAATGGGATGACCCTAATTATTTAATTGGCTTACTATTAGCAGCGACACAGCTTAATGTACCTGCCGAATAGGTTGGAGTGCCAGGAGCAGTAGCAGTTCCTGCATCCAATGCTTCACAGAGAATTTGAGGTGTGTTACCACCAGTATCAACTGCAACTGCAGAAACATAGTTTTTAGATGATGCTACATACTGAGTAAGAGCGTTGGCGGTAAAAGAAGCATAGCTAGCAGCAGTTGCAGCTAAATCAGTGAAACTATAGTAGTTCCAAGTGACCTTGACTCCTGTGCTGGAAATAGGAGCAAAGACTTGGTTTTCAGCGTTGTAGGCCTGTTCAGCGCGGTTGATAGCACCGAGGTTGGTTCTAGCCTCAGCGGTTCTACCTTTACCAATTTGCCCTAACAAACTAGGTAGAACAATGGCAGCTAGAATACCGATTAGAATGATTACAACAAGTAGTTCAATTAGAGTGAAACCTTCGTTACGTTTTTTGCTTGAGAGATTTTGAAGTAGTTTGATTTTGAAGTTACTGTTCACTTGGTATACCTTTTAGACGGGTTTAATATCAGGATGCCCACATTAAGCCCATTTGATATCACCTCTTTAAAAAAAATTTTTTAAATTTTTACATGTTTATTCTGTATCTCCTACCTGAAGCTGGTTTTGAGCACCAAAAATTGCTTCATTGTGAATGTAATATTTAAACTCAAGGAGATTACCAAAAGGATCTGATAGGAAAAACGTACTATGTTCGGTCACTTCTCCTAGAAAGCGTGTTCTAGCAGGTTGATAAATATTGAGCCCTTGGGCTTGAATTTTTTGCCAGAGATTTGACCAGTCAGATTCTTGAGCAAAAACCAAGCCAAAATGTCTTGGATAGATACCCTTTTGCCTAGGTAGTTCCTCCTCAACTAAATGAGCTACCAATTGATGTCCACAAAAGTTGAAAATTATAGCCTTTTCACTTGATCTGCCAACTTGGCAGCCGAGGCCTTTGGCATAAAATTCTCTTGCCTGTTCAATGTTTTGGATCGGGATAGCTAGATGGAAAATAGGAAAGTCTTTCATAAAGCTGGGGGTCTAATCCTGTACACTATTTGTTAAGAATAATCATATGTCTATTGATCAATGATGAAACAAAAAGGGGTAACTATTTGGTTTACTGGACTTAGCGGTGCAGGTAAAACTACCATCACCAAAGCTCTAGCTGAGCATTTGAACCAAAAAAATTACTCAATTGAGGTTTTAGATGGGGATGTAGTTCGTCAAAATCTAACTAAAGGTTTAGGTTTTAGTAAAGAAGATAGAGATGAAAATATCCGCCGCATTGGCTTTGTTGCCAATTTGTTAACTAAACATGGAGTGATAGTTTTGGTTTCAGCTATCTCACCTTATCAACAGATCAGACAAGAGGTGAGAGAAAAAATTGGAGATTTTGTGGAGGTCTTTGTCAATGCTCCCCTGGCAACCTGTGAGTCTCGTGATGTCAAAGGGCTCTATAAAAAAGCTAGAGCAGGCGAAATTAAAGGCTTTACGGGAATTGACGATCCTTACGAGGCGCCACTTGATCCTGAGGTTGAATGCCGTACTGATTTAGAAACACTTGAAGAAAGCTTATCTAAAGTCTTAACTAAATTAGACAATTTAGGTTACCTAGTAGGATGATTTATTGGTTATGCTCTCTCTCAACCCTTGGTTAACTGGTCTAGGCTTAAACAGTTTATTGTTACTGCTAGCCTGGCTGCTTCCCAAAAAATTACTCACTCCTATAGGATATTTAAACGCCTGGATTCTAGGCGCGCTGATCTGGGCTACAGGGGGTTATAGGGCTTATATAGTAGTCCTTTTTTATTTCTTGGCTGGTTCACTAGTTACCCGTTTGGGCTTAAAAATTAAAGAGCAAAAAGGCATAGCCGAAAAACGCTCAGGCCAAAGAGGTCCAGCTAATGTTTGGGGCTCTGCCGCTACTGCTGCAATATGCGCTTTGGCTACGCTATTTTTGACTAAAAATTGGCATCCCCTGCTTTGGTTAGCCTATTGCGCCAGTTTTAGCACTAAATTATCTGATACTACGGCCTCAGAAGTAGGTAAAGCTTATGGCAAAAGGACCTTCTTGATAACTACCTTAAGACCTGCTCCTGCCGGCACAGAAGGGGCAGTGAGTCTTGAAGGTACCTTGGCAGGTATAGTGGCTTCAGTGGCAATCTCACTATTAGCTTACGCTCTGGGTTTGATTTCAGCTTTGGGGATAGCTTGGTGCATCCTGGCTGCTTTGGTAGGTACTACCTTTGAAAGCATTATTGGAGCAGCTTTTCAAAATAAATATCCCTGGCTTACTAATGAGCTAGTCAATGTAATCAATACCTTAATTGGAGCGGTTGTAGCTTTTATCTTAGGTTATCTGCTGGGGTATTAATAGTACTAAAGTATTTTATGGTGATAGTTGTTTTTAAGGTCGGGCGATAGCAAAGTAAGCATCTTCTACAGTACTAGTAAATTGTTGGGCGTAAACGTATAACTATTTCGTGCGGCAAACTGCTCTCCTAATTGAAATAGTAACAAAAAATTGATTACTCAAAGATTTCTAGATACCATTTCAAAATAGGCTTGCTCCATATCTTTGGTAAATTGTTTGGCATTCCATAGCGGTGAAGTTCTTCTTCCTTTGAGTAATTTCCAATGAATTTTGGAGCGTAGATCTTCACTAGTTCCCAATTTGACAGCCCAATCTATATATTCTTGAGGGCTAAAGGCAATCCCTTCGCTGAGACCAGCATTGAGCATAAAAGTATAACTATTTCTTGAGGCAAACTGCTGTCCAACTTGGGTGACTATAGGTATACCCATCCATAGCACTTCAAGTGTAGTAGTTGCCCCGCTGTAGGGATAGGTATCCAAAAAGACATCAGCTATTGGTAAATTAGCCCTTTGAATCTCCTCACTGGGGTATTCAGGCAAAAATATCAACCTTTCTTTATCTATACCCTCTTGCTGGGCTAGTTGAAGATAGTGCTCTTCGACAGTATTAGAATCCAGACGTCCTTTGATCAAAAGGTAGCTATTGGGCACTTGTTGGATAATTTTTAGCTGCAGTTTGATTGTCTCGGGATGATGTTTAAAACCCATTTGAGAAGTCAGATAAGTGATGGCATTATCAGCTATAGGAAGATCTCTTTTGCGCATAGTTGGAGCTGCCACTTCAAAGCCATCAACTGCTAGATAGGTTTGCGGGAGCCGCCAAAGCTTCTCTTGGTAATACTGCTGAGCGTCTTTTGGCACAACATGAGGATCTACAATGAAGTAATCGACATTGGGAATCCCTGTAGCATCCATACCCAGCCAAGTTATCTGGATTGGCGCGGGCTTAAGAGCCATTACCTGGCAAGCAGTAGAGCTACTTAAACTATCTAGATCTACTAATATGTCAACTTTATCAGCAAAAATTTGCTCAGCTACGCCAAAGGGATCTTCCCCAAAGAGATAGTGAGCATCTGAGTTTTTGTAAAACCAGTTTCTGGTGATTTCATCTTCAACTTGGTTAATTAAATAAAGATTGATTTCTAACTTTTCTCGATCATGATAATGAAATAGCCAGCGAGATAACCAACCAACAGAATGTCTTTTTAATGTACTAGCAAGATAGCCAATTTTGAGAGTTTTTGATTTTTTATGGTGATTAAAATTAGCATTTTTTTCAAGATTAGCTGCTTTTCTCAGTTCATTTTGAAAAACAAAAGATAATCTATTTTGTAATAGCCGATTTTTTTGAGGATCGTCTTCTAAATAGAGTAAAGGCATAGCCACCAGTGGTAACAACTGCATACTCAATTGTTGTAGTTGTTCAGGTGGGTTTTGTTTAAATTGCTCTAATAGTGTTTTGTAGGTTTTAGATACAGATTCAATTTTTGACCATTTGCTTTGTCTTAAAAGAACATACAGATAAAAACTATTCCCATAGAGCTGCAAATCTAAAAATGGACAGTATTTAATAAATTTAACAATAGTATCTTCAGCCTTTTGGTAATTATTTATTTTCCAGTATTGTTGAGATAATGTATTTAATAGATTCAAATGATCTTGTTTTAATTCTAAAGATAGCTCAATAAGTTCAATATAGTAAAGTATATTTTGATTTTTTAAAGTAGTTAGCTCTTCTACCTGTTCTAAAAAGCCTTGATCTAAATATGCTAAAGATTTTCTAATTAGATCTAAAACTGTTGGGTCGGGATATTTTAATATCTCACCTAGAGTTTCTCTCAAAAGAGCCAAATCAAATCCATCATTAAAAAGTTCTACGGCTTGTTTAATCTCATCAGCATCGAGTCTTTCAAGTTTACTTTTGAGCAAAACAATGTGCAATTGATTATTAAATAATTCTGGTTCTATTTCTCTGATATATTCTCTAATTAACAGGCTATTTTCTAATTGTTCTTTGGACTTTTGATTAGTAGCCTCAGCCTCTAAAATTTCTACAAGATCATTGAGATTATCAACTTGGCTTATTACTGATAGCCAAGTGGCTTTAGCTTCCTCCTCTCTATCTGCCAGTAGGTACGCAAGACCCAAAAGCCAGAAATTATTGATGTTTTCTGGATCTAAGGCTATCGATTCTTCGTAGAAATTAATGACACTCGTGTAATCCTGCGCTTGGAGAGATGGAGAGACTTGGGTTGCCCAATACATAATATAGCTATAGAGAGTTAAATTAGCGGGTTGGTTTCCAGATATAATACTGAAGTCAACATGGTAGTTGCTCTTAAACAATAGCGCCTATGAAAAGCCAAATGCAATGGGTCAATGCTCTTTCGACCAAACCCTCTTTAGAGGCGGCCATTTCTGAGGTTGCTGAGCAGATAACAGCGGCTTTGAACGGGAGTCCAGCTGATGTGGGTATATTGTTCATCTCTTCAGCATACGCTAGTGACTATCCTCGTCTGTTACCTCTTTTGTTAGAACAAATACCACTTAAGACCCTCATTGGCTGTGGAGGTGGCGGTATTGTAGGCACCAAAAGCAATGGACAAATTTTGGAAATAGAAGAGACTGCGGCGATCAGCTTGAGCGTTGGTTGTTTGCCTGATGTTAGAATACATTCTTTTCATGTATTAGATAGTGATCTGCCTGATCTTGATGATCCTCCCAATGCCTGGATTGAACTTTTAGGAGTTAGCCCTGAGGAAAAGCCACACTTTATCCTATTGTCGGAGCCCTTTACTACTGGTATCTCTAATCTTTTAGAAGGCTTGGATTTTGTCTATCCTGAATCTGTTAAAGTTGGCGGACTATCGAGTTCTGGGGTAGCCAATTGCCTTTTTTATTACGTTTCTGGTTCTCGTCCTACAATTTACCAGGAAGGAACTATTGGGCTAGTGCTCTCTGGAGAAATTATTCTTGAAGCTGTAGTCGCCCAAGGTTGTCGTCCAATTGGCGATCCTTATATGATTACCAAAGGTGAGCGCAATATTATTCTAGAGCTCTCTGATCAAGAATTTGGAGCCCAAAGTCTTCCACCATTAGATGCTTTAAGGAATTTGCTAGAGTCACTAGATGATCAAGACCGTCAACTTGCCCAAAGTTCGCTCTTTGTTGGGCTAGCCCGGGATGAATTCCAAATGCAACTCAAACATGGAGATTTTTTGATTCGGAATCTTTTAGGAGTTGATCCAAGAGCTGGTGCTATGGCTATAGGCGATAAGGTGCGCTCTGGGCAAAGAATGCAATTTCACCTGCGAGATTCTCAGACATCTGCCCAAGATTTAGAATACTTACTCCAACTTTATAGGGATACACATACTTCTCAAAAACCTGCTTTGGGCGCTTTAATGTTTTCCTGTCTCGGTAGAGGGCAAGGACTCTATGAACAAGCTAATTTTGACTCATCCCTCTTTAGTAAATATTTCCCCAATATTAAACTAGGTGGATTTTTCGGTAATGGAGAAATAGGACCGGTTGCTAAGCGTACTTTCTTGCATGGTTATACTTCCGTTTTTGCTATTGTCCGGGAACGCTGATGAAGAGTGATAAAATTATTGTCCCGCTTGATGTACCTGAACTAGAAGATGCCATTAATCTGGTCAAATTACTACCGATGGTTTCCTTTTGGAAAGTGGGACTTGAACTTTTTATTGCTGCCGGTCCAGAGATCTTGGCTTACTTAAAAGGTGAAGGCAAAAGTATTTTTTTGGATTTAAAACTCCATGATATTCCCAACACCATGGCTGGGGCTTGTCGCAGCGCCCTTAAATATGAAGTAGATCTTTTGACATTACATGCTAGCGCTGGAAGAGCTGCTCTGCAATATTCTCTCAAATCTATAGAGCAAAAACCCCTCAAGTTATTAGGAGTAACAGTTTTAACCAGCTTGAGCGCTCAAGATCTATCTGTCTCAATGGCTTTGGCTGACTATGTTCTCTCTTTGGCTCTCTTGTGTAAAGAAGTAGGTCTAGCTGGCTCAATTTGCTCGCCTTTAGAATTAAACAAGTTAAGGCCAGCTTGTGGGGATGATTTTTTGCTCATTTGTCCGGGAATTCGTCCTAGCTGGTCTTATACAGGTGACCAAAAAAGAACGATGACTCCTGCTCAAGCTCTTAGCTTCGGGGCAGATTATCTAGTTATAGGTAGACCCATCACTGCTGATGCTAATCCAAAATTAGCCTGGTCTAAGCTGGTAGAAGAAATAGAAGAGAATTCATGAAATTTTTCTTAGCGGGAACTTTGAGTATTTCCTTTGTTTTACCCACCCAGGAGTTTTTAGTTAGTCAACCTTTTGCCTGCCCAAACAAGCTACAACCTCTAGTAGATAAAATGCTTAAAGATTTGCCCAGTTATGCCAACAGGGTGATTCAACGCTCTGGCAATTCTTACAGCAAAAGCTCGTTCAAGTTCTATATTTTAGTAGCAGGTGCGGCTGACTACCGTCCTTTACCATTGAAGGTGCAACAGTACGATGATGCCCAGCCAGATAAACTAACGCAACAGGTTTTTTTTACCACTCTAGAACGACATTATGATAGACAAACAATCAAAGATAGTCAAAATTACCATTGGCTTTTTTTGACATTTTCACAAGGTGAATGGAAAATGGTGATGCTCTATACTCAAATTAGTTCTACTCCTGCTCAGGAGAACTCCCAGGGAATTGTCGGCCAGGCAATTAGTCTGTGGCTGAGAGATTGTCAGGCTGGGGCTTTGAAAATGACAAAAGTTCATTGAGGGGGATTTTTCCATGGGGTGAGTCAGGATTATTGTAGTAATTATTAGAGAGATGATAATTAAGCGCTCTGGGCTCAATAGTGCCATCAGATAGTAAAGGCAGGACAATTCTGTGATTTTTTCCATCAATTGCGCTCCAGATCATCCCCGCAGCGGCTCTTTCTCTGATACCCCAGAGTTGATAATTCCCATTTTGCCAGGCTGGTAAATTTATAAAATGGCGCATTTGTTGTCTATCATATAACCAACAGGCATGGTAAGGATATTGGGGTTGAAAATAATTCTTTCCTGCAATTTCAATAATTTCAGGATCAATAGTAATTTCAGTAAAATCAACAGAATAAAGAGTATTATCCTCAGAATTTTCTACCCTGAGAAATCCTCTCAAATAGCCATATTCTACTATTGCTTGATTTTCTTCTAGCCAATATTGAAAATTTTCCCAAGGAATCAAAATATCATCTTCTAAATAAAGAAAAAGATCATAGTTTTCTATTTGCTTTAACATATCCTCACGATGGGACCAAGTCAAATTGTAAGGATGATCTAGATTCTCATGTGCGTGAATTTCTATAGTATGATTATTGGTGTTAGTATTTTTCTCAAGGATTTTCTCTGTTTGTTCTTGAATATTAGTATCAATAACTATATGGATTTGATTGAGCTGATAGTCATTGAAATTTTCTAAAACTTTTAATAAATATTTTTCCCTATCTACATGATAATAAAAAGTGATGTGAACCAAGAGATTAATGTTATATTTGCTCGTATAGATCATAGTAAATTAACAATCTTGACAGATAAAAAAAAATAAGATACGTTAACCAGTAAAGAGCTTATTTGTTCGATTTTATCAATATAGTAGGATGCCCAAATACAGTTTGATTATACCCATTTACAATGAGGAAGAGACCATAGCCGAGATGTACCGACGGGTATCCTCAGTGATGGATGGACTTGACGGGACCTCTGAACTTATCTTAGTTAATGATGGCAGCAAAGATCGATCTTTATTAATGTTGCGAGAACTTCACAATAAAGACGAGCGTGTCTGTTATCTTAGTTTGGCCAGAAACTTTGGCCACCAAGTAGCTGTAACTGCAGGACTCAATTTTGCCCGAGGCGAGGCAGTAATAGTTTTAGATGCAGATCTGCAAGATCCACCTGAACTGATTCCAGAGATGATCGAACTCTGGCAGCAAGACTACCAAGTTGTCTATGCCCAACGTACCAAGCGACTTCAAGAAAGTTGGTTCAAAAGATCAACTGCTTTTATGTTTTATCGTTTGTTAAAGCTTTTAGCTGATGTTGATATTCCAGCAGATACTGGAGACTACTGCTTGATGGATCGCAAGGTAGTAGATATCTTAAACTCTATGCCTGAGCGCAACCGCTATATCAGGGGGTTGAGAGCTTGGATTGGTTTTCGCCAGACTTTTGTTCGCTTTGAGCGAGATCCACGTTACGCCGGCCAGGTTAAATATACTTTTTCCAAGTCCTTTTCCCTAGCCCTCAATAGTCTTGTTTCTTTTTCTAGAATTCCTCTGCGCTTTTCTACTTATCTAGGCTTGTTTTCTGCTGGATTATCTTTATTTATGGCTATTTTGGTGCTCTATTGGCGTATTCATGAAAGTAAATCACCTGTTACTGGTTTTGCCACTATCATGATTGCTATATTTTTTCTAGGATCAGTTCAATTAATTGGCATTGGCATTTTGGGAGAATATATCGGACGGATTTATGAAGAGATTAAGGGCCGTCCCCTTTATACGATAGCCGAAGTTTCAAAATTCCCTAAAGAAAATCAAAAATAAAATAATGAATAAAGATCCGCAAATAATTCCCCAGGCTGAAAAACTGAACTTTACTACCAAGTTATCTTATGGTGCTGGTGACTTTGGTACGGCTATTACTGCCAATATTTTGGCTTTTTTCTTTTTGCCCTTTTTAACTAATGTTGCAGGTTTACCAGCTTCTTTAGCTGGTAGTGTTTTGATGATTGGCAAGATTATCGACGCTGTTAATGATCCTTTTATTGGTGTTTCTAGTGATCGTACCCGTCTTAGTTGGGGGCGGAGACTACCTTGGATGTTGTTTGGTGCGATTCCTTTGGGGCTATTTTTTGCTTTAACTTGGATTGTTCCTCATTTCAGCAGCGATCCTAAGGTTCAACAATGGGCTTTATTTGCCTACTATGCCATAGTAAGTTCACTCTTTAGCATTTCTTTTACTACCGTGAACTTGCCCTATACTGCGCTTACCCCCGAATTGACGCAGGATTACAATGAGCGCACCAGTCTTAATAGCTTTCGTTTTACTTTTTCAATCGGTGGGAGTATTCTCTCGCTTTTGTTGGCTTTGGCAATTTTTAGTATTTATAAACAAAAAAGCTTAGTCGAGCAACATCTCTATTTAGGGTTGATTTGTTCTCTTTGGGCGGTGATTCCTATTTTTTGGTGTGTTCTCTCTTTGCAAGAGAGAGGCTCTAATCCCATTCTCAATCCTGCTGCCAAGAAATTGGTCGGCAGAAGCATCATGGTAGCCGGAATAATTTCCCTAATTTATAGCCTTTGGAATTATTGGCACTTTGGAGCAGTTAGTTTTTTGAGCTTGCTCAATTTAGTGATTTCCCCTTTTTTACTAGTTGCTGGCTTAACCATCCAAAATATTAAGCCTGAAGCCCATTTACAAATTAAATCTGCCAATAAACAACATCATCAAGCGGTTTCTTTTGCTCAGCAACTCAAAATTGTCTTTGCCAATCGTCCTTTTCTCTATGTAATTGGTATATATCTGACTTCTTGGCTTGCTGTACAGCTGACTGCCTCAATTTTGCTCTATTATGTGGTCAACTATATGCAGCTCAAAAGAGAGGATTCTTCAATTTTGGCCCTAGCGGTCCAAGGTACTGCTCTGTTATTGCTTTTTTTCTGGCGCTATATGAGTAATCTAATTGGCAAAAAGGGGGTTTTTATCTGTGGATCAAGCATTTGGATAGTAGCCCAGATTGGCTTATTTTTATTAAAACCCGGCCAAACTAACTTGATGTATCTATTGGCTATATTAGCTGGAGTGGGAGTTTCTGTAGCCTATTTGATTCCTTGGTCAATGATTCCCGATGTCATTGAATTGGATGAGCTCAATACCGGAGAGCGGAGAGAGGGAATATTTTATGGTTTTATGGTTCTTTTACAGAAATTGGGACTGGCGATTGGCCTTTTTTTGGTGGGGTTAATGTTACAATCTGCTGGTTTTGTCTCCTCCAGTGGCGATACTACCCCAGCACAGCCGGCTAGCGCGCTTTGGGCTATCCGTCTGGTGATTGGCCCAATGCCATTGCTCTGTTTAATCATTGCCTGTATATTGGCTTATTTCTATCCAATCACTAAAGAAGTGCATGAAGAGATCCGTTTGAAGCTTCTAGAAAGACAAAATCACAATTAACTGTTGCTTTTTTTAAGGTTTATTTACAATTCTCATCCCTTGAGCATGATCAAAGTATGATAGCTCTGATGTAGAAAAGTAGCCCCTTCTTATTTTCTACTTAATGCTTAATATTTTCTAACCAAGGAAAACATTTCTATGAGACGATTATTAGCGATTATCCTAGCTGCGGCTCTCTGGTTGCACTTGGCTCCTTCTGCTTCTGCTGCCGGAGTTGCAGGGCTAGTTCCCTGTAGCGAATCGCCCGCTTACCAAGCTAAATCCCAAAAATTCCTCAATACCACTAGTGATCCTAACTCTGGTCAAAATCGCGCTGAGCGTTATGCAAGTGCACTTTGTGGACCTGAGGGCTATCCTCATCTGATTGTTGATGGTCGCCTTGATCATGCTGGTGAATTTTTAATTCCCAGTATTTTGTTTCTCTATATAGCAGGCTGGATTGGCTGGGCTGGTCGTTCTTATTTGATTGCGATCAGATCTGGCAAAGATCCTGAACTCAAAGAGATCGTTATTGATGTTCCTCTAGCTATTAGCAAAATGATTGCTGCTGCTGCCTGGCCTGCCACTGCTTTGGCTGAGTTCACATCCGGTAAACTGGTCGTCAAAGATTCAGAAGTTCCCACTTCTCCTCGCTAAGGATCTAAATTAACCTACTTTGAGAGAAATCACATGAGCGACTTAATCAAATTTCTGTCCACTGCACCTGTTTTGCTAACAGCACTTTTGGTCTTTACTGCTGGACTTTTGATCGAAGCTAATCGTTTTTATCCCGATTTGCTTTTCCATCCCTAAAATAGTTCATATTCATCTGCTAAATAAAGAAAGAGAGTATATGTAGATTGCTCTCTTTTTTTGTTTTGCTCACGCCTAAAACTGAACATTGACTACAAATCAAGAGAAGTTTGCACTCCAATATCAGAAACTCCATTAAGACACTCTGCTCTGAGTGGAAAATTTAGAACATCATTAAAAATTGCTCAGCAAAAGTTTCATTTGTTGACAAAACCTCTTTGATTGATTTACTATAGGATACTTAGTTGATCCGGGGTTATAGCTCAGTTGGTAGAGCACCTCAATGGCATTGAGGGGGTCAGCGGTTCGAATCCGCTTAGCTCCATATCCTTAAAAGCCTTACCAGTAAGGCTTTTGTAGATTCCTAGGTGATTTAGAGAAAGATCTCTTTGTCAATAAGCACTTCGATAATTGGTCGTTTTGAGACGGTCTTGGTTAGAATTTGGTAGATCAGTGGTAGATAGAATTGAAATGGATACCAAAGAAGTAGATCAAAAATAAATTAGGAAGTCTTCATCTACCAGCAAACAAAAAACATCAATAATCAAAGTGGGCGTGGATAAAGGCTGACTTCGCTTGAGATGGACATATCAGGCAAAAAGATACACTTTGACTCTTGGGCTCTCGGATTCGCCAGTAAACAGAGTATATGCTGAACAAAAGTCGAAGGTTATTGAGATTTTCCAGTTATAGCAATTGCCAGAGCAATTAGGACGCAAGATTCAAGACGTATTCCATAGCATCTCGAAGACAATCAAATGTGTCTAGAGAATGACGGATGCGGCTTTTGAGCCAAGACCAACATTTCTCTATCTTGTTGAGGTCTGGAG